>Ga0208457_1000023_pt1 | contig 259937 bp, 222 predicted proteins | sample June2015DPH_10_1_FD_185513 | JGI IMG/M metagenome (GOLD analysis project Ga0208457, IMG submission 185513) | Peatland microbial communities from SPRUCE experiment site at the Marcell Experimental Forest, Minnesota, USA - June2015DPH_10_150... | ecosystem: Environmental > Terrestrial > Soil >... | reverse complement strand
GTGGACGCTCGAACTCGGCGGCACCGGCAACTGGCCCGACATCCACGGGCTCCCGGCGCGCGAGGTCTCGAAGGATTTCAAGGTCCTGCAGCCGCAGGCCAAGCGCACCCCGGCCGAGGGCAAACTCTTCGACGGCACGCTCACCGAGGACGCCGTCCTCATCCCCACCCAGCCCGGCACCTATACGCTCGGCCCCGTGAGCTATTCCTATTTCGACCCGCGCAGCGGCGCCTACCAGACCGTGCAAACCGAGTCTGTGTCGGTGACCATCACTCCGCCGGGGGCCGTTGAACCGGGAAACCGGCCGCTGTTCACGCCGCCGGCACCGACCAGCGCCGCACCACCGGCGCCGCGAACCACCGCCTACACGCCGCAGTTGCCGGCTCCGCCCGCCGCGCCCGCCGCCATTCCGCGCGACCCGCTGTCCGGCGCGGGCACGGGATTGGTGCCGCTCTCCAGTCTCGCCCTGTATCTCGGTCTTCCAGCCTCCGTCCTCTGGCTCCTGCCCGCGTGGCTGGTCCTGGCCGCGCTGCGCTCCTGGCGGACCGACCCGCTGCGTTCCCGGCGCGAGGCCCGCGCGCGCCTCGTGCAAACGCTGGCCTTCCTCCGCGGCGCCACCAACGCGGCCGCCCGCTTTCAAGCGCTGTACGCCTGGCAGCGCGACGCCGCCACGCTCCTCGGCATTGCCCACGCCGCGCCGATTCCGGCCATGCTGGCGAACCTTCCTCTTTCGACCTTCGACCCTCGACCTTCGACCCAAAGCGCTTGGGCCACGTTATGGGCCGAGGCTGATCGCGTTCTCTACGGTCCCGCCAATACCCTGCCCGACGACTGGCTGGTGCGCGCCGCAGCCGCGCTCGAAGCCACCCGCGTGCCGGGCTGGCGTCCGTCCTCGCTTTTCCAGCCGCGCAGTCTCCTGCCGTGGTTCGGCGGGTCTGAAACCGGAACCCGGAAACCGGATACCGGAAAGATTGTCACGACCGCGGTTGTCCTGATCCTGCTTGCCGGTATCCGGTATCCGGTATCCGCCATCGCGGCGGACGCGCCTCGAACCTTGAACTACTACGCCAGTCCCCTGGCGGCCTACAACGCGGGCGAGTTCGCCACCGCCGAGCAGGCCTGGCGCATTGCGCTCACCCGCACGCCCACCGACTGGGTGGCCCGCCATAATCTCGCCCTCGCGCTGGCCCAGCAGGGCCACTGGCCCGAGGCCGCGGCCCAGTGGACCTCGGCGTTCCTGCTCAATCCGCGCGACGAGTCGGTGCGCTGGCATCTCGCGCTCGGTTACGAACGCGCCGGTTACACGCCGCCCGGACTCGGTGAGTTCGCGCAGGCCTCCGGTCCGCACCTGGTGGCGCGGCTGGCCTCGCCCGCCGAATGGCAGTGGCTGCTCATGGCGGCGGGCGTGGTGCTGGCCGCCGGCCTGCTGCTGCTTCTGCTGCGCGCCTACCGCGGCACCGCCAGCGGCTGGATGCGGCGGGCGGCCCTCGCGGTCGTGGGAGTCGCCTTTGTGTTGATGCTCGCGGCGGTGACCTCGCTTTATTTCTACGGCGATACCGCTGATTCGCGCGCCGCGATCGCCTGGCATCAGGTGCTGCTGCGCTCGATCCCCACCGAGGCCGATACGCAGCAGAAGACCTCCTCGCTGCCCGCCGGCTCGCTCGCCGTGGTGGACAAGACCTTCCTCGGCTGGGTGCGCCTCGCCTTCCCCAACGGTCAGACCGGCTGGGTCCGCCAGGAAGACATCGTCTGGCTGTATCGGTGAGGTGGGCGATGGGCCATGGGCGAGAGGTGATGGGCGGCAAGCGCAAGCACTCGCCGCAAAGGGAAGCGGGCCAGTGAGGCTCAGATTGAGTGCCGCTGCTTCGATCACGGCCCGCCAGACTTCCAGCTTACGCCTTACCCCTTAAACCCTACACCTTGCTGATGATTTTCCGCACCATCCGGAGCATCGATTCCTCGGGATTGAGGGCGGCGACGCGGGCGAGATCCACCCACAGCACGTCGTGTGACTCGTCACTGACGATCAGCTCCTCCTCCGGGTCGGCCTCGACGAGGAAGCGTAGGTCGAGATGCCAGTGCCCGGGCGTGTCGCCGCGCGGTGGTATCCAGTGGCGGTCGACGTCGAACACCTCCGTTGACACCGGCTGCAGCCGCGTGAGGCCCGTCTCCTCGCGCGCCTCGCGCAGCGCCACCGCGAGCAAATCCGGATCGCCGTCGGCGTGGCCGCCGGGCTGCAGCCACTTGTCGAGCTGGCGGTGGTGCGCGAGCAGCACGCGGCGCCGCAGCGCGTCCACGATCCACGCCGAGCCGGTGAGGTGCCCCGGCACGCAGGTGCGCAGCAGGCAGTCGGGGTGCTCTTCCACGAAGCGGATGATTTCGGCGGTCATGGCCGCCTCGCGTGGATCGGTGGCGCCCGGTTGATGGGCGCGCAGCAGGCGGAGGACGGCGGTGCGGTGCATGGCCTCAGCGAGCGGCCAAGAAAGCCGGTGTTGCTCTGCCGTTGCTGATCATCTCGACCGGAGGTTCTTCGCCCCGATTCCCTTGTGAATGTCAACTAATAGTTGACATGTTCCCCATCGAGAGAAGGGAGACGGTCCTGCGACATTGTCATGCCTTGGTCCCATCGAGGAGAGATCCCGTCACTGCGACGCCTCAGGCTTGCGCCAGAGTGCGTCGGCGGTGAAGGGCTTCGGATTCTGCAGGTGCTGCCAGACCTCGTCGATGGTGCCGGCCACGGTGAAAAGGTCGTGCAGGCCGGGCGACTTGAAGCGCTCGCGCGTCATGCGCTCGAAGAAGCGCAGCAGGTCGTCGTAGAAGCCGTCCTGGTTCACGAGGATCATCGGCTTGTGCACGAGGTTGAGGTAGCGGAGCGTCATCACCTCGACGAACTCCTCCAGCGTACCGATGCCACCGGGCAGCGTGACGAACCCGTCGGCGCGCTCCTCCATGAGCTGCTTGCGCTCGCGCAGGGTGCTGACGGTGATGAGCTCGTCGGCGGCATCGAGGGCCAGCTCGCGGGATTTCATGAACTCGGGGATGATGCCGACGACGTAACCGCCCGCCTCCTTTACCGCGCGGCCCAGCACGCCCATGGCGCCGCGGTTGCCGCCGCCGTAGACGAGTCCCCAGCCGTGCGTGACGAGCTGCCGGCCGAAGCGCGCCGCCTCCCCGTAGTACTTGTCGTCGAGGCGGTCGCTGGAGGAACAATAGACGCAGATGAATCTGGGCATGGTCTTAACCACGGATGACACAGATGGGCGCGGATTAAAGTCGAAATAGTTTGTTCACCTGCGCCCCATCCGCGTGTATCCGTCCCATCCGTGGCCTCATCTTCCTCCAGTTATCGCGGCCGGCTCGCGCCCTCCCCCACCGGTTACCTGCATCTGGGCCATGCGCGGACGTTCTGGACGGCGCAACAACGCGCCCGCTCGGCTGGCGGCGCGCTGGTGCTGCGCGATGAGGATCTCGACCCGGCGCGGGTGCGGGCCGATTTCGCGGCGGCGATGCTGGAGGATCTGCGATGGTTCGGTTTGATCTGGCAGGAGGGGCCCGATGTTGGCGGTCCGTTCGGGCCCTACAACCAGAGCCAGCGGCGCGACCATTATCTTTCCGCCTTCGAGCAACTGCGCGCCGCCAGCGCCATCTATCCCTGCACCTGCTCGCGCCGCGACGTGCAGGAGGCGGCCGGCGCACCGCACGAGGCCCCGCCCGGGGAAGCCTGGACGCCCGACGAGCCGATCTACCCGGGAACCTGTCGCCCCGAAAACAGCAAGCCTGGGGCACCGGCCCGCCGCAGCCTTGGCGAAGGCCGGGCCAACTGGCGCTTTCGCGTGCCCGACGGCGCGACACTGACATTCACGGACGGCCACTACGGGGCGCAGTCCGCCACGGCCGGTGTGCACTTCGGCGATTTCCTCGTCTGGCGCAAGGACGACACACCCGCCTACCAGCTTGCCTGCGTGGTCGACGATGCCGCGATGCGCATCAGCGAGATCGTGCGCGGCGCCGACCTGCTGCTGTCGACGTTCCGCCAGTTGCTGCTCTACCGCGCGCTCAGGCTGACGCCGCCGTCGTTCTATCACTGCCCGTTGCTGACCGACGAACAGGGGGTGAGGCTCGCCAAGCGCCACGATGCCCTCAGTCTGCGGACTCTCCGCGCCCAAGGCCGCAGCCCGGAGAATATCCGGGCAGCCTGGTACTGATTTCACCACGAAGATCGTGAAGGTCACGAAGTCCAAGGCAAAGCTCGTGAAATCTCTTCGTGCGCTTCGTGTCCTTCGTGGTTAAGCTGACTCCATGATCAGAATCGGCGTCATCAACGTCTCCGACCGTGCCGCCGCCGGCGTTTACAAGGACACGCCTGGCCAGGCCGCCATTGCGCTCCTGCGCGAGTGGCTCGTCACGCCGTTCGAGGTGGATTACAAGGTCGTGCCCGACGAGCAGCCGGTCATCGAGGCCGAGCTGCGCCGCATGGCCGACGAGGCGGGCTGCGGTCTCGTGGTAACGACTGGCGGCACGGGTCCGTCGCCGCGCGACGTGACCCCCGAGGCCACGGTTGCCGTGTGCCAGAAACTGCTGCCGGGGTTCGGCGAACTGATGCGCACCGCGTCGCTCAAGTACGTGCCCACCGCCATTCTCTCGCGCCAGACCGCCGGCATCCGGGGGAAAACGCTCATCGTCAACCTCCCCGGCCGGCCCAAGGCCATCCGCGAGAACCTCGAGGCCGTGTTTCCCGCGATCCCCTACTGCCTTGACCTCATCGGCGGCCCGCGCCTCGAGACCAAGGAAGCGGTGATGAAGGCATTCCGGCCCAGAGCGGGCTGATGCTTCACGAGGAAGCAGAGAGTTTTTCTCTGCGCTCTCTGCGACCTCCTGCAAAAGACCGCCGCGCGTCAGTTCCGCCACATCGGCGGCACGATGGCCGCGGTGCCGTGGAGACTCAGCCGGTAGTAAAGCCAGAACACGACGGCGCCCAGCGCCAGGAAGAAAAACATCTCGCCGAGTTCACCCGCATTCTGGCGGCTCGATTGGTGCACCCACCGCACGATGGCTGCCAGGGCCGGCGCGACGACAAACGCCGTCAGCGAGCTGCCAAACAGCACCAGCAGCATGACCACCGTCGTGCGCAGCAACGGATCCGCGATGATCCCCGCCTTGTAGCTGATGATGCTGTTGACGAGGTTCAGCAGCAGCAGACAGCACGGCAGGATGTAGTAGTGGTGGACGACCTTGCTTTTGCTGATGGCCATGGTGGGAAAATTTGCCCCGAGTGAATCCACCCGCCGTCCGGCCGCAAGCACGCAGCACCCCGGCTAGTGTCCTAATTTGTCATTGCGAGGAGTCCCGTCCTGCGGGATGACGAAGCAATCCATCTAGCCCTTCGACAGGCTCATCCATCGACAGGCTCAGGATGACCCTGAGCAAGGTCGAAGGGTCAGGGCCCCGAGCCCTGTCGAGGGGCTGGATCGCCACGTCCGGCTGCGCCGGACTCGCGATGACAAGGCAGATTAGGACACGGCCGCACCCCGTCGCCAGGCATCCGGTCACCGGCTTTGCGTTCGACAGCCGGCACTGAACCGACCATGCTCGGAGCTGTCAGAGGCAGAGCTGGGGATTCTTCAACCCTCAACCGGAGGTGCGATATGCCCTACTTGAAAATCCAGACCAATCTTCCCCACCTCAAGCAGACCGGTCGCGGCCTGCTCAAGGAGGCTTCGGCGCTTGTCGCCCGCGAACTTGGAAAACCCGAGGAGTACGTGATGGTCGCCCTGGAGGACAACACGCCCATGGTTTTCGCCGGCTGCGACGATCCCGCGGCGTTTCTTGAGCTGAGAGCCATCGGCCTCCCGATGAAGAGCACCCGGCAGCTCAGCAAGGTCCTCTGCGAACTGGTCAGCAAACATCTCGGTGTGCCGTCCGAGCGCATCTTCGTGAACTTTGCCGACATACCGCCCAGCCAGTGGGGCTGGAAAGGCGACACGCTCTAGGGAAGTGAAAGTGAGGGTGAGAGTGAGGGCATGGGCGCCCGTCCCTCTGTGGGCTATTTAGCCTTGTCATCGCGAGGCCCGTTCCGCTGGCCAGCAGAACGGGTCGTGGCGGTCCAGATGGATTGTTTGGCTGAAGTCGCTTCGCTCGGTAGTCGTCCCCCCTTGCGCTCTGCTGGCCAGCAGAGTCGCAATCACTAATTAATCCACGACTGTCCCTCTTGACCACTTTCACTTTTCACTTTCACTCGACACTCTCCATGGCCACCTACGTCTACGAAACCATTCCGCGGCGTCCGAATGAGCTGCCGATGCGCTTCGAGGTCATCCAAAGCATGAAGGATGCGCCGCTCACGCGGCATCCCGACACGGGCGAACCCGTGCGCCGCGTCATCTCCGGCGGCTACGGCCTCATGGGCTTGGGCGGCAAGAGCACACCAACTCCCCGGGCCACCCGCGGGAGCGGGTGCGGGTGCAACAGCGCCTGCATGTGCGGCCGCGGGTGAGGATTGGTTTTGAGTTTTGGGTTTGGGGGTTTGGGTTTTGGGTCGGTTTGATCCGGCTCGATTCCCTCACCCCCTCCCTACCTCATTCCCTTACTCCCTTAGCCCTTCACAGCTCCGTGTACTTGTCCGACCGGCCGCGGGCCTTCTCGACCGGGTATTTTTTCGCGTTGGCGGCGAGCTTGGCCTCGATGGCCGCGGCGAGGTCGATGCCCGTGACGTTGGCAAATTCCAGCGCGTAGATCACCACGTCGGCGAGCTCCTCCCCGATCTCGCGGTGGCGCGCCGCCTCCTGCGCCCGGGGGTGCGAGGCGGCCTGCTCGGTCCAGAGGAAATGCTCCATCAGCTCCGCGGCCTCGGCGGCCAGCGCCATGCTGAGGTTCTTCGGCGAGTGAAACTGTTCCCAGTCGCGCTCGCGCACAAAGGCGAGCACCCGGTGTTTGAGGGCGGCAAGGGTCGTGGTGGCGTCGGTGCAAATGGACATGGTGGGAAAGGATGCCCCATGACTAATGACGCGTGTGCCAACCGCCAGTCTGCATTTCTGCGCCGCCAGCCGGCACAGCGCGAATGCAACAATCAGGTTACCCGCAAAATAAAACTTGGCGCGCGCCCTGCTTTGTGCATGTTGTCCCCGCTTCATTCCCAATGACCCGGACGCTCCAGTCCATTCGCCGCACGGCCCGCGCTTCGTCCACGAAGGCGGTCCAGCAGTCTTGCCGCGGCCATATGCGTCCGGTCGTCGCCCGCTGGAGCAAACTCACCGACGCCGGCTGCCTGGCCTGAACGACACCGTTTCCCGGTAGTTCGTTTTTCCCAGGAGACCCGGCGGTGAAAACCGACGAAAGGAGCACATCCACATGCATAAGATCATCCGTTCCCTCAAGTCCAGGCAGCCTGCCCCGGCTTTCGCGCGCCAAGACGCGTACCGCCGGCCGCACTACGACTGCCAGGAGCAGATGGATGCGCTCAAACTCGTGGTCTACGTCCCCGGCGTCGACCCCGCCGGCATCGACATCGAAGTGCGCGGACCCGACTTGATCGTCACCGCGCCCAAGAGCCATCTCGTGCGTGCCAACTGGCGCGCGGCGCACCTTGAAAGCGCCCAGCGCGACTACCAGCTCCGGCTGCGCCTCGGCTTCAGCCTCGCCTACGATGCGCTGCAAGCCGCGCTGCACGACGGCGTGCTGACCATCATCATTCCCAAAAAGACGGCAGTGGCCGCAACCTGCGCCATGGCGTAGCTGCGGGAACCAGACCGGTCTCAACAGGGGAAACACCCCGTTCACAACGCCCCGCACGCGGTTTATCGTGGGGGCGGCGAAACACGGCTTGCCGTTCCTCCGACCGGCAAGCCGTTCTGTCCCTTTGCCTTGGCCGCCCGGCGGATTCCGCCGGATGCGTCCGGCAAAAAAAAATGAGGAACTTCGCTCACCTTCTGTGTTCTCAGCAATAAAGGCGCCTAACCGCCGCCTTTCCCATCTAACACCTGATCCTTCAAACCGATCGACTCCTAAACTCCATTTCCAATGAACTTTCTCCCGCGAACTTTTTCTTCCCGTCGTCCGAACGGCGCTGGCGGCCCAAGGTCGCACGTCGTGCCTGTTCACGACGTGCAGTGGGGCCGGCCCGTGTTTCGTCCGCCCGAGCTGCCGGTTTATCCCCGGCTGTTCAACACGGTTCCGTTCACCGCCATGCGTCCGCTCCAGCCGACGCGCCGGGGCCGGCATGAACCAGCCTACTAAAAGCGCGTACCACCCGGTTCACGCCTCCGGCACCAGCCACGCGCAGCGCGCCGCCGCACCGGCATCAATGGCGAGTTTTCCAGCCAGCACCGGCAGCAGCGGCTGCAGTTCGTCGGTGAAGCGCCATGGCGGATTGATGACCAGCAGGCCGCAGCCTTTCATGCGCACCTGCGGATCGGCGGTCACCGCCAGCTCCGCCCAGAGCGTGGGCGGCGGTGCCAGCGCCCGCAGCGCCGCGTGGAACGCATCAGCCCGCGCCCGCTCCGTCACCGGATACCACACGGCGTAGACGCCGCTCGGAAAACGCCGCAAACCTTCGCGCAGCGCGTCGAGGACGGCGTCGAACTCACCCTGATCCTCATACGGCGGATCCATGAGCACGAGCGCCCGTCGCTCCGGTGGCGGCAGCGCCGCCCGCAACGCGCCGTAACCGTCGCCGTACTCCACCGCCACGCGCCGCCGGCGGGCAAACTCCTTTCGCAGCGCGCCGGCCTCGTCGGATTGCTGTTCCCAGAATGCCAGCCGGTCCTGCGGCCGTCGCACGAGCGCCGCGAACCACGGCGAGCCGGGATAAATGCGGGGGTGGCCGCGGCCGGCGCCGGCCCGCTCGTTGAAGGCCCGCACCAGCGCGACGTAGTCGGCCAGCGGTGGCGGCAGGTTGGCCGCGTCCCATAACCGGCCGATGCCCTGCGGCCATTCCGGGAGCCGGCCGGTCCGCCCGGGCGCCGGCGGGGCGGACAGATCGTAGGCGCCGCGGCCGGCATGCGTGTCAAGGTAGAGGAAACCCTTCTCCTTCCGCTGCAGCGCGCGCAACAGCAGCACCAGCAGGGTGTGCTTGAAAACGTCGCCGTAATTCCCGGCGTGAAAGGAGTGACGGTAGTTCATGGTGGAGGAGGCGGAATCGCGCAGGAAGCCCGCTCGCGGGCGTTCTGCTGTACAGCAGAATCGGTCGCAAGCGACCTTCCTACATGGCAGATCCCTCACACGCCCGCCGCGCGGGCGGCGAGGTGCTGATGCACCGGGCCGAAATTGCCCGCCTCGCAGCACTGCACGAAACCCTCGGTCACCGACTTGAGTTCCTCCCACCGCCCGCGGATGTCCTTCGCCTCCGGCTTGGTGATGGTATTGTCGGTCGCGGCGGCGGCGATCACGGCGAGCATGTCGGCGAACTCCTGCACAATGGAGTTGGTGGCGGGGATGAGCTGGACCGGGTGGGATTTTGCCCGCGGGTTGTTGATGAAGAAGCCGCCGGCGCGCTCGCACACCCACTGCGCGAGGCGGCGGTCGCCCGTGAGTTTGAGCAGCTGCTCGATGCGGTCCAGCGGATTGGCGGCGCCGCTGCCTTCGGCGGCCGGTTCGGCCCATTTGTAGATGAGGGAGAGCGAAAGCCCCATCTCGGCGGAGATCTGCTTGGCACTGATTTTCTGGAGGATATCTTTCAGCAGCTCATGCGATTGCATGCGGCCATCGTGCGGGAGTGGCGGTCGTTGGCAACGCTGGCGTGGGTGGGGCGCACGCCTCTGGGGACGGCAAAACTTCCTGAGACGGACTGGCCGGGAGTCCAACCGAATCGGTTTCGTCCTTGCTTGGGCGGCTTTTTGAACTTTTAAGTCGGTGCAATACCTCGCGGTGACTTTATGGAAACCCCGATCTATGCGGTCTGCTTGGCGGTGGGGCTGCTTTTCACGATCATCAGCGCGGTTGCCGGCCATTTCTTTGGCGGCACCGACGCCCATGTCGATGTCGGCACCGGCGGCCACGTCGAGGCGGGCTTCGATCACAGCGGCATGCCGGGCATCTCCTTTTTCAGCCCGACGGTGCTCGCCTCGTTTGTCACGGCGTTCGGCGCGTTTGGCCTGATCCTCACCCGCATCCCGCCCACCAGCAGTGTTTGGGCGAGCGCACCGCTGTCGGCCGTCGGGGGCGGCGGCGTGGCGTGGCTGGTCTTCCTGCTCTTCAACGCCATGTTTGCGCGGACGCAAAGCTCCAGCGAATCGCACGTGGCGTCACTCGTCGGTCAGACGGCCTCCGTCATCACCCCCATTCCGGCGGACGGCGTGGGCGAAATCGCCTATGTGCAGGGCGGCACGCGCTACACGGCGCCCGCACGCGCGGACGAGGGCGGTCCGATCGGCAACGGCAAGACGGTCCGGATCTGCCGCGTGGTCGGCACCCAGTTTTACGTGCAAATTCTGAACTGAAACGACAACTCACAACTCCCTGCTTCGACCCATGAGCTTCACACCTTTTTTTGCGGACGCGAACCTGCCGTGGTTTAGCCTCATCGGCGGCGTCGGCGCGATCCTGCTGGTCATCTTCATCTTCGCCGGCATCTGGGCCGGCCGCTACACGAAGGTGGGCCCCAACGAGGTGCTCGTCATCTCGGGCCGCAAGCGGCGCATGACCGATCCCGATGGCGCCGTGCGCGAGGTCGGCTACCGCATTGTCAAGGGCGGCGGCGTCTTCGTGTGGCCGGTCTTCGAGAAGGTGGACATTCTCAAGCTGGAGTTGATGACCATCGATGTGCAGACGCCGGAGGTCTACACGAGCAAGGGCGTGCCGGTGAAGGTGGACGGGGTGGCGCAAATCAAGGTCAAGGGCGACGATATTTCCATCGCTACCGCAGCCGAGCAATTCCTCAGCAAGGGCACCGACGACATCAAGAACATCGCTATGCAGACCCTGGAGGGCCACCTGCGGGCCATCCTCGGCACGATGACCGTCGAGGAGATCTACCAGAACCGCGACGCCTTCGCCTCCAAGGTGCAGGAGGTCGCGGCCGGCGACATGGCCAACATGGGGCTGAGCATCGTCAGCTTCACCATCCGGGACATCCGGGACACGCAGGGCTACCTCGACGCACTCGGCAAACCGCGCATCGCCCAGGTCAAGCGCGACGCGATCATCGCCCAAGCCGAGGCCGACCGCGACGCCATGGTCAAGTCTTCCCAGGCCACACAGGCCGGGCAGGAGGCGAAATTCCTAGCCGACACGAAGATCGCGGAAGCGCAGCGCGATTACCAATCCAACGTGGCCCAATATCAGGCCGCGGTGAACCAGAAGAAGGCGGAAGCTGACCTCGCCTACGACCTGCAGAAGTTCAAGACCGGCCAGCTCGTGAAGGCGGAGGAAGTGCAGGTCAGCATCATCGAGAAGCAAAAGCAGATCGAGTTGCAGGAGCAGGAAATCAAGCGGAAGCAACGCGAACTCGAAGCTACGGTGCAAAAACCCGCCGACGCCGAGCGATACAAAGTCGAGACGCTGGCCAACGCCAGGAAATTCCAGCTCGAGACCGAGGCCGCCGGCGCCGCCTCGGCCGCGAAGGCGACCGGTTTCGCCAGCGCCGACGTGGCCAAGGCCACCGGCATCGCCGAAGCCGAGGCAAACAAGGCGCGCGGTCTGGCCCAAGCCGCCGTCATCGAAGCCCAGGGCGTGGCCACCGCCGAGGCCATGCACAAGAAGGCCGAGTCGTTCAAGGAATACAACGAAGCCGCGGTCATCCAGATGATCGTCGAAATCCTCCCGCAGCTCGCCGGCAAGATCAGCGAGCCGCTCGCCAAGACCGAGAAGATCGTCATCATCAACTCCGGCGGCGGCCCGGGCGGCGGCGCCAGCAAACTCACCGGCGACGTGACGCAGATTATCAGCCAGCTGCCTCCCGTGCTGGAGAGCCTGACCGGCGTGAAGTTCGAAAAACTGCTCGAACAAGTGCCCGCCCTCCGCAAAGCCATGGGCAAGGACGAGGCGCCCAAAGCTTGATGCGCCGGCGAGCCGCCGCTCGGCCGAACGACCGGCGCCAAGGCGGCGGCCGGCTTTCGCAACCCCAACCCTCCCCTCACCATGGCCCTCACTCGCAGTCGTTCCGACAAATACATCGCCGGTGTCTGCGGCGGGTTGGCCCGCCATCTCGGCTGGTCCAGCTCGCGCGTCCGCGTCGCTTATTTCTTGCTGACACTGCTCAGTGCCGCCTTCCCCGGCATCCTCGGCTACCTCGCGCTGTGGTTTTTGATGCCGCTCGGCGACTAGCCCGGGGCTTGCGATGCCATGCGTCTCTTCGAACTCATTCTTGACGTCAACCAGCGCAAGGTCGCTGGCGACAAGAGTGCGAGTGTGCCGGTGGGCGAATTCGGCAGCGCGCTGCCCGTGGCGGCGTTGACCTGCATCGATACGCGGCTCAACCACCTGCTGCCCGACATGCTGGGCCTGCCGGAGGAGCAGTTCATCTGGTTGCGCAACGCGGGCAACATCGTCACCGGTCCGCTCAGCAGCACGATGCGTTCACTGGCCCTGGCGTGCGCCGTCAAGGGCGCGAAGGAGATCGCCATCATCGGCCACAGCGACTGCCTCGTCGGCCGAACCACGACGATGCAATTGCTCGACCGACTGGCGGCATTGGGGGTCGATCGGCACCGCCTGCCGGAAAATCTGGTCGAGTATTTCGGGCTGTTCGGCACGGAGCGGCAGAACGTCATGCGCAGCGTGGACTTTGTCCGCGTGAGCCCGCTCATCGGCGCCAAGGTGCCCGTGCATGGTCTGCTGATCGACGTGCAGTCCGGTCGATTGGAGTGGGTCGCGAACGGTTACCAGAGTTTGGAAACGGCGGCGTCCGGCAAGACAAGCGAGCTGTTCAAGCAGGCGGACCGGACGCTCGACGCGTTCGCCAAAATCGGCAACGTCGCGGCGGAAGAGTTGAAGTTCCCCGAGGCCAAGATCGGCGAAATGGTCCAGACCGCACAAGACTGGCTGCAGAAAGCGGAACAGGTCACCGGGGTTGTCGAGGAGAAGTTCGGCCAGAAGCCCGCCGCCCAGCCCGCCGCCCCTCCGCCGCTGCCAAAGGTTCCGTTACGCCCCCGCGCGAAGTGAAGGGGGGTTGCCTCCGGCGCCGAAATCGTGAGCCCCGGCACGGCGCTCGAGGCGTCTTGCGCTGGCACCGTGATTGAGCAGATCCCGGAGTGGTCGGTCCAAGGATTCTTCAAGGCCGCAGCGTCTGGGATGGATTTTTTCGTTTCTTACCGTTCCAGTTTATGACTCAATCAAACCTTTCATGAACATCCACGAATACCAAGCCAAGGCGTTGCTGGAGAAATACGGCGTCACCGTGCCGAAAGGCGTGGCGGCCCGCTCCCCCGCCGAATTTGAACCGGCCCTTGCCCAGTTTCCGGAAGGTCCCGTCGTCGTGAAGGCGCAGCTTCACGCCGGCGGCCGCGGCAAGGGCACCTTCACCGACGGCTTCAAGGGCGGGGTGAAGATCGCCCAGTCCACGGCGGAGGCGCTCGAATATGCGCGGAAGATGTTCGGCAACACCCTCGTCACCGTGCAGACCGGTCCGGCCGGCCGCAAGGTGCAGACGGTCTACTTCACCTCGCCCTGCGAGATCCAGAAGGAGTACTACCTGGCCATCCTGCTCGACCGCGTCACCGCCCGCCCCGTGATCGTCGCCTCGACCGAGGGCGGCGTGGAGATCGAGACCGTCGCGCGCAACACCCCGGAGAAGATCTTCAAAATCCACGTCGACCCCGCGGTCGGCCTGCAGGCCTACCAGGCGCGTCAACTCGCCTTCCAACTCGGCTTCACCGGCGACTACTTCAAAAACGCGGTCAAGCTCATCAGCGCGCTCTACCGCGCGTGGTGGGAATCCGACGCCACGCTGGTCGAGATCAACCCGCTGATCACCATGCCGGGCGGCGTCGTGCTCGCCCTCGACGCCAAGGTCGCGCTTGATGACAACGCCCTCTTCCGCCACCCGGAACTCGCGGCGCTGCGCGACCTCAACGAGGAGGACCCCAAGGAGACCGAAGCCGCCAAATACTCGCTCAACTACATCGCGCTCGACGGCAACATCGCCTGCCTGGTCAACGGCGCCGGGCTCGCCATGAGCACGATGGACATCATCAAGCACTTCGGCGGCAACCCGGCCAACTTCCTCGACGTCGGCGGCGGCGCCACGAAGGAGCAGGTGCAGGCCGCGTTCAAAATCATCCTCACCGATCCGAAGGTGAAGGGCATCCTCGTGAACATCTTCGGCGGCATCATGGACTGCAACACCATCGCCCAGGGCGTGGCGGCGGCGGCGCGGGAAACCGGCCTCACCCTTCCCCTCGTCGTCCGTCTCGAGGGCAACAACGTCGTCGCGGGCAAGCAGACGCTCGCGGACTCCGGCCTCAAGATCGAAAGCGCCGACTCCATGGCCGACGCCGCGCAGAAGATCGTCCGCCTCGTCGCGGCCTGATCTTCCTCTTTCGACTTTCAACTTTCGACCTTCGACTCCTTTTCTCCCATGTCCATTCTCGTCACCTCAAAAACCAAGGTTCTCGTCCAGGGCATCACGGGCGAATTCGGCGCCCGCCACACCCGGCTCTCACTCGATTACGGCACCAAAATCGTCGCCGGCGTCACGCCCGGCAAGGGCGGCCAGTTCTTCGAGCACGGCAAACACCGGGCGCCGATCTTCAACACGGTTTCCGACGCGGTCGCCGCCACCGGCGCCACGGCCTCGGCCGTCTTCGTACCGCCGGCCTTTGCCGCCGACGCGATTCTCGAAGGCATCGACAACCGCCTCGAACTGGTCGTGGCCATCACCGAGGGCATCCCGGTGCGCGACATGATCCGCGTGAAACGCGCCATGCAAGGCAGCCCGACGCGCCTCATCGGCCCCAACTGCCCCGGCATTGTCACGCCCGGCAAGGGCAAGAACTCGCGCGGCGGCTGCCGCATCGGCATCGCCCCGGGCTACATTCACAAAAAGGGCCACGTCGGCATCGTGTCGCGCTCGGGCACGCTGACCTACGAGGCCGTGTGGCAGGTCACCTGCAAGGGTCTCGGCCAGAGCACGTGCGTCGGCATCGGTGGCGATCCGGTGCCCGGCCTGTCGCACCTCGATGTCATCAAGCTGTTCACCGCCGACCGGAACACGAGGGGCATCATTCTGATCGGCGAAATCGGCGGCACCGCCGAGGTCGAGGCCGCGCGCTGGATCAAGGAGCACTGCCCGAAGCCGGTCGCCGGGTTCATCGCGGGTGCCACCGCGCCCCCGGGCCGCCGGATGGGCCACGCCGGCGCCGTGATCGGCGGCAAGGAAGACACCGCCGCCGCGAAGATCGCCATCTTCAAGGAATGCGGCATCGAGGTCGCGGTCACGCCGTCCGACATGGCCGACGCGCTGATTCGCGCCGCCCAAGCCAAGGGCGTCACGCTGGCGTAGCAGATTCCCTGTAGTAGGCTGCCCTGCCCGCGCCGCCGCGGCGGGGCTTGCAGGCGATTCTTCCCAAAGGCCGGGTTCACGCCCGGCCTTTTCATTTGCCAGAATACGCTTCCTCAACATATTGGCAGCATAAATGGGGCTTGTTACCACCATGCTGACGCTGATCAATCCTCGCCGGCCCGAGATAGAGCCAGTGGCGGTCGATGCACTGGTCGACACCGGCTCGGTACATCTCTCGATTCCCGAACACGTGCGCCTGCAACTGCGCCTTGAGGAGCAGGGGAAGAAGGAAGTGACGCTCGCCGATGGATCGAAACGCTTGGTTCCCTACGTCGGGCCGATCGAAGCCCGCTTCAAAAATCGCGTTGGCTTTGTCGGGGCTATCGTGATGGGCGACCAAGCGCTGCTCGGCGCGATTCCGATGGAGGACATGGATCTGGTTGTCGTGCCGAAGGAGCGCCGGGCGGACGTCAATCCCGCGAGCCCGAACGTCGCGTGTTCGATTGCAAAATAGCGTGCCGGGCCGCCCCAAGTACGCGCAACCATTGGGCTGATCATCGCCGACATGCCGCCGGCATCTAGGCCGCTCTCTCGGTGCAGAGCCTTCCTGTGTCGGTTCTTCAACCCCCGTTCCACCGTGTACAAGAAGATATGCTTCCTCCTAGGCGCTGGTACATCTTTTCCGGCCAAGTTGCCATCGGTTTCCGTCCTCACGCAAGAGATCCTGTCAGGCGAGAAACTGCGTTGGCATACAAGTGGGAGTTACATCCTGAGAGACCTTGATGAGCCACGACACGATTTGGAGGAAATTGAGTGGAGCGAGCATTTGCGACCTCTTCTTTTTTTCCTTTCGTGGCTCAAAGTGCAGGCAGAACGCCGCTACACTACTTGGCCAGGTCGCGAAGTGAACTACGAGGACATCGCTTACCTTGCCGGACAACTCCATGATGATCTCTTGAACAACTACGAAAACCCCGCGCTGATTCCCTTCGTTGACAAAGCCCTGGATGAACTCGCTGGTTTGCTTGTCGACACGACGCGGTCGACCTCATCAGAAGAACCCCCAAAGGAGGTGCTCAAAGAACTCACGGGCAAGGCCGTCGATTACATTCGCTGGGGGGTGACGCGGCTTCTTGAGAAGCCGGTTGCAGCAAAAGATCGCGCGTACATGCAGCTGTTTCTCGACGCCGCTAATGACCCGTACGTAGCCGAATTGAATCTCTTCACGCTCAATCACGACACGTTGGTGGAATCGTTCTTCAAGGACGGGACCAAGAATATCCCGCTGACGGACGGCTTCACCAAGGAAGAGGACGGGATTCGTCGCTGGGATCCCTCTTTGTTCGATGCAGCAGGGAAAGTCCGGCTGTATAAGCTACACGGTGCCGTCGACTGGCGGCGTATTGAGCCCAAACAGCGAAGTCCCCAGCATTCTGCCAATCCGTGGGCTGAAGAGTTCGTTGGCATTCGAACCGGGGCTTCGCCTAAATATCAAGCGATGAGCGACCCACCGCTGCTCCTTGCCGGAACTTTCAACAAGCTCTTCGATTATACTGATGCCATCTTCCTTGAGTTTCAATATCGCTTCCATCGCGCACTGTTCGAAAGTGACCATCTCATTGTCTGCGGTTACAGCTTCGGCGACAAAGGAATCAACCAACGGATTGTGGAGCGCATGACCTCGGTCCCACTGTGCAAACTGTTGGTGATCGATCCCAACTCACTTCACGGCATCCGCCAAAGAGCTAGACGGGCGATCGCCGATAAACTCGATGGGTGGCGTCCCGTTCACTGGCAGAATGGGCTGGAGGACAGCACGCTTGTTTCGTGGAAGAAGATTGCGTCTGAATTCCTGAAACTGCCCTGAGCCATCGCTTGGCCCGTACTCGCTCGTTCTCCAGCAGAAGATTGTTCTGAGCGGTACCGTGGTGCTTCGCATACGAGGTTCGTCACTCATCGGTGGAACAACTCACCATGCGAGCCGACGTGGTGAAGCACCGCCAGTCCCGGCGGCAACGAGTAGATGAGCACCACGTCGCCCCGAATGTGGCAGTCTCGGCAGCCTTGCCACTCGCCTTGTAGCGGATGATCGCGGTGGCACGGAAGGAAAGCGTGGCCGTGGTCTGAAAATTTCCAAAGCCAATCCTTCCGTCAAGTATGCCTGCAGGTCCTAAGATCGCCTGCAAGCCCCGCCGCAGCGGCGCGGGCAAGCAGCTCCTACATTTTCCTAAGCCGGGATCATGCAATTGTAGGAGCGAGCTTGCTCGCGATCGCAGAGGGGGAATCGCCTGCAAGCAGGCTCCTACATCCCTCTAAACCTTATGACACATTTTCGGCTGGCACGAGGCCGGAGGATGTGCCACGTTCCCGCCCGCATCAGGAATGAATCCCGCCTGCGGGGGTTCTGCCAACCGGGCCGGGAGCGGCCACGGTGGCTTCGGGCCAAAAACCCGGATGTGCGTCGCGGTCCCCCGCGGCGAACAAAAACGCTCCCGAAGACAGCGACCGGCCTGATGCAAGGGCCGGTTTTTTGTTTTCCCTGGTGCGCAAACCTCCAACCGACGTTTACGCATCATGTCTGCCCTCACCTCACCTCTCCTCCGGGTCCGCATCCGCGCGGAAAACCCGAATCATCATCTCTGGAACAACCACGGCACGTGGTTCCTCCACTACACGGTGCATCCCACGCCGTTCACCAAGGAGCGGGTGCGCCGTTCGCTCGGCACGCCCCTGCTCGACGTGGCCCGGGAACGCCGCGACGCGTTCTTCGCGCATTTGCAGGGCCAGGGCCGAACTGCTCCCCTCCAAGCCGTCGCCTGAAGGCCAGGGGGAAATTCAGAAGCCAGGAAGCCACGAGGAATTCCCCTTCATGGTTTCCTGGCTTCGGAATGAAACTCCACCATTCCGGCTTGCGCCAAAGACAGGTCTGCAAATTGCGCTGTCATGCAGAGCAGAAGGTGCAGGTGTGGCGCAGAGCTTCAGCCTGCGCGGGCGCGAACAAGCGCGGGTTGAAACACCGCGCTACGCGTCGCTGCGTTCTCCACGCTTCGCGGCCGACGGCTACACGCCGATCGCCTTGCAGCACTTGCGGAAGTGGTGGCCGTAGATGGAGAACGTCACCGCCAGCGGGAAAAGCGCGGGCCGGTGGAAGAACGTCCAGATCAGGAGCCGCCAGTACTGGAAGCGTTCCCGACCGAGGACGCCCAGGCGCACGCTGGAAAGCGCGAACGCCAGCATCCGCCGCCAATCCAGCGAAGCGGAGAACTTGGGGCGCTTGTACTCGCGCAGAAAGGTGCGGACGCGCTGATAGTACGGCCCCGGCGCATAGATGTGCTTCAGAATGCTCCGATACCCCTCGCGCAGCGCCTCCATCTTCATGCACGGGGCAAAGTTCGTCGTGCCGTCCACATTGTTCCCCGTGCTCTGATTGAGCAGCCGGCCCTCGCGTTTCAGCCGCGCGTAGAGCTTGGTATCCGGTATGGCGTTGAGCAGGCCGACCATGGCGGTCACGATGCCGCTCTTCTGGATGAACTCGATCTGCCGGCGGAAAACCGTCGGCGTGTCGCTGTCGAACCCGACGATGAAGCCGCCCTGCACCTGCAGACCCGCACGCTGGATCCGCTTTACGTCGGCGACCAGGTCCCGCCCCTGGTTCTGCCGCTTGTTGCACTCGGCGAGGCCGGCGTCGTCGGGCGTCTCAATGCCGATGAACACCATGTCGAAGCCCGCCTCGGCCATCTGCTTCATCAGCTCCTCGTCGTCGGCGAGGTTGATGGAGGCCTCGGTGTAGAGCGGAACTCCCCGCCGTTGCTTCTGCCACTCGATCAACGCCGGCAGCAGCTCGGTCTTCAGCGCGCGCTTGTTGCCGATCAGGTTGTCATCCACGAAAAACACCGGCCCGCGCCAGCCAAGCCGGTGGAGGCCGTCCAGCTCGGCGATGATCTGCGCCGCCGTCTTCGTGCGGGGACGGTGGCCGAACTTTACCGTCACGTCGCAGAAATCGCAGTCGAAGGGGCAGCCGCGCGAATACTGGATGCACATCGAGGCATAGCGGCGCAATTCGGCCAGCTTCCACAACGGCTCCGGCGTCTGGCGGATGTCGGGAAACTCCGTCGTGGCGTACACGGGGCGCGCACACCCCTGCTCGAAGTCGCGCAGGAATTCCGGCAGCGTTACCTCCGCCTCGTTCAGCACGAAGTGGTCGACGCCGGGAAACTGCGGATACTCGCTGGCGAACAGCGGCCCGCCCGCCACGATCGTCTTGCCCGCCGCGCGGCAGCGCGCGATCAGCGCCTTCGCCGATTCCCGCTGCACGATCATCGCACTGATGAACACGAGGTCGGCCCAGCGCAGATGCTTGTCGGTGAGCTTGCGCACGTTCAGGTCCACCAGCCGCTTTTCCCACGAAGGCGGCAGCATGGCGGCCACGGTGAGCAGTCCCAGCGGCGGGAGGGAGGCCTGTTTGCGGATGAATTTCAGCGCATGCTTGAAACTCCAGAAAGTATCCGGGAACTCCGGATAGAGCAGCAGAACCTTCACGTTGCAGATGAGGCTATCCCTGTTTGCGAAGAATTGAAAGCAACATCGTGCCTTCGGACGATGCCAGGCTGCGCGCCCGGCAAAACCGCCCGGCAGTCTTCGCGGTCGCCAACGTTGGCACGAAATCAGTTTTCTGTTTTGCGCCGTGCCGACGATCGTGTGATGGTATGGACGCATGAATAATTCCATCGACGCCGAAGACCTGCTCGAACGCTTCTGCCGCTACGTCCGCATCGACACCCGGAGCGACCCCCACTCGCCCACCTGCCCGAGTACGCCGGGACAATGGGACCTGTTGCGTCTGCTCGAGCAGGAATTGAAGGAGCTCGGTCTTGCCGACGTCCGGCTCACCGCCGACGGCTATACGCTCGCCACGATCCCGGCCACCTCGCCCAAGACCGGCGTGCCCCGCCTCGCCTGGTTTGCGCACGTCGACACGGCCACCGAACTGCCCGGCGGCGCCAAGCCGATCGTCCATCGCCAATACGACGGCCAGCCGATCGTACTGCCGGACGACCCCACGCAGCAGCTCACTGTCGACACGATCCCGCATCTGCGGGAAAAGATCGGACACGACCTCGTCACCGCGAGCGGCACGACCCTCCTTGGCGCCGACGACAAGGCGGGCGTCGCCATCGTCATGAACACGGTGCGCCACCTGCTGCGTCATCCCGACATCCCGCACGGCGTCATCCGCGTGTGCTTCAACCCGGACGAGGAGATCGCGCGCGGCATGGCCAAACTTGATCTGAAGGAACTCGCCACCGACATCGGCTACACGCTCGATGGCGAGGATCTTGGTGAGATCGATTACGAAACGTTTTCCGCCGACGCCGCCGTGCTGGAGATCCGCGGCGTCTCCATTCATCCCGGCTGGGCCAAGGGCGTCATGGTCAACGCGCTGCGCCTCGCCGGCCGCTTCCTCTCCGCGCTGCCCGCCGAGGTTGCCCCCGAACGCACCGCCGGACGCGATGGTTTCATCCATCCCGTCGAAGTGGACGGCAATGCCGACCACTGCACGGTCCGGATGATCCTGCGCGACTTTGAGCTGACCGGGCTCGCCGCCAAGCGCACCATCGTCGAGCAGGTGGTGGCCGGGCTGCGCATCACGGAGCCACGCGCCGTCTTCACGCTCACCTTCCCCGAGCAATACCGCAACATGCGTTACTGGCTGGAGAAGGACATGCGCCCGGTGGAATACGCCCGCGAGGCCGTACGCCGGGCGGGGCTCACACCCGTCTTCACCGCAATTCGCGGGGGAACCGATGGCTCCAACCTCACCGCCCGCGGGCTGCCCTGCCCGAATATCTTCTGCGGGATGCGCGAGGTGCACAGCCAGCGCGAATGGGTCAGTCTGCAGGACATGACCAAGTCCGTCGAAACCCTCCTCCATCTCGCCGAGCTCTGGCACGAGCGTGCCTGAGCTGGGGAAACGTTCCCTCCATCCAGCCAACAATCCGATCCCATGAAAGCCATCCGCGTGCACGAGTTTGGTCCGCCCGAGGTGATGAAACTGGAGGACGTCCCCGATCCCACGCCCGGTCCCGGCCAGGTGGTCGTACGGGTGCATGCCGCGGGCGTGAATCCAGTCGAGACTTACATCCGCTCGGGCATCTACGCCCTCAAGCCGCCCCTGCCCTACACACCCGGCGGTGATGCCGCCGGCGTCGTGGCCGCAGTCGGCGATCAGGTGACCGGCTGCAGAATCGGCGACCGGGTCTATACCGCCGGCACGCTAAGCGGCGCCTACGCGCAACTGGCACTCTGCAATGCCGGGCAGGTATATCCGCTGCCGGCCGACATGTCGTTTGCCCGGGGCGCCGGGCTGCACGTGCCGTATGCGACGGCGTACCGGGCGCTTTATCAGCGGGCCAAGGCACATGCCGGGCAGACGGTTTTTGTCCATGGTGCGTCGGGTGCCGTGGGCATCGCCGCGGTGCAGTTTGCCGTGGCGGCCGGCCTCGCCGTCATTGGCACCGGTGGCACCGAGCGCGGACGCCAGCTCGTCCGCGAGCAAGGCGCCGCGCACGTGCTCGACCACAGGGCGCCGGATTATCTCGATCAGCTCATGCCGCTCACGGACGGGCGCGGCGTGGACGTGATTCTGGAGATGCTGGCCAACGTGAACCTCGGCAAGGATCTGACCGTGCAGGCCAAGGGTGGATGCATCGTGGTGATCGGCTGCCGTGGCGAGGCGCAGATCAATCCGCGGCTGCTCATGCGCGTCGAGGGCTCGATCCTTGGCGTGATGGCGGGCACCCCCGAGGAGTATGCGCAGAGCCATGCCGCCATCGGCGCCGGATTGCGGGCGGGAACCCTGCGCCCGGTGGTGGGCAGGGAGCTGCCGCTCGCCGACGCGCCGCGCGCGCATCACGAAATCATTGAGTCAACCGCCTACGGAAAAATCGTACTCGTCCCGTAGACTGACACATGACGATTCACATGTCAGCCTGTGGGGTCATTTGTGCCGAGTGTCCGGCCTTCCGTGCCCGTCAAGCGAACGATCCGGCGATGCGCGAGCGCGTGGCGGCGGCCTGGCACACACTCTACGAGCTGAACTTCGGCCCGGCAGTAATCTCCTGCGGAGGTTGCCTGGGGTCAGACGAGGATCTCTTCTTCACTTCTCGCAACTGCTCGGCACGCCGCTGCTGTCGCTCGCGAGGTCTGGCCAGTTGCGCCGGGTGCGCTGACCGTCCGTGCGCTGATCTTGAGAGAGCGCAGTCCGTATGGGACGGCTTGGAAGAACGGGCCAAGACCTTGCCAGAACCGGTGTTCAGGGAATACGTCCTGCCCTACTGTTATGCCCGCCAGCGTGTTCCCGGTACGCCGGGAGCAACACCTGGCCGCAGAACCGTAGATTGATGGGCATGTCAGCCGCGCGCCGCTTCGAGGAAGGCCCGAAGATTTTCCGTGCTCACGCCCGGGGGCAGGCCGCCGGCGCAGGAGAGGATCAGCCGCGAACGGTCGGGCGTTTCCGCCAGCAGAAGCCGCACGGCGGCGCGCACGTCGTCCGGCGTCCCCGCAGCCAGCACGTCGCGCGGCGGAATGGTGCCGAGGATCGTGAGCCGGTGGCCGCAGAGCCGTCGCATCTCGGCGAGCGGCGTCTGGATGCCGGGGTTGTAGAGATTGATGCCGATCTCGGGGTAATACTTGATCGACTTGGCGCACGCCGCGTCGTTGTGGAAGAACTTCACCGCCACGTCGGCGGCGAAGAGTTCGCGCAGGTAGGGCAGGCCGAACGCCACGAAATCCATCTCGCCCATGAAGCCGACGATGTCGTCGAGCACCAGCAGGCCGTCGATGGTGGGAAAGGTTTCGCGCTGCAGCGCGTGCCACTGCTTGAGATAATCGGTGATGACGCGCAGCAGCCGGTGCGCCGGCGCCGGATCGGTCTTGAGCGCCATGAGAAACTCGGTGGTGCCCATCAGGAACGTGGCGACGTTGAGCGGCCCGCGCGACACCGAGAAGCGAATCTGGTGTCCGAGGTCCTCGAGGCGCGGCCGCGCCCACTTCAGGCGGTTGAGCATGAAGGGCAGCAGGCCGTCGGTGTGCGGATCCGGCACCCGCAGGTCCGCGATCTGCCCGACGTCGGTCAGGATCTTCTCGGCGAAGGGAAACTCGTTGCGCGGAAAGATGCAGCGGCTGCCGAAGGCCGACGGCTCGGTGCACATGCCGAATTCCGACCAGAATCCGGGCAGGAACCAGACGTCCGGAAACGTCTCGATCGCCCGGCGGTTCGCCTCGAACCAGAGCGTCTCGCTCGACAGGTAGTCGACTATCTCAATGCCGTGCCAGCCGGGCAGCCAGGGACAGTCGATGATGAAGCCCACCGGGACCGGGGTGAGCACTTCACCCCGCAGGACGGCAAGCAGGTCGTTCCATTGCTGGTTGGTCATCAGAGTTCCCGTTGCGTGGGGGGTTCGCGCTGCAGGGACCCGCCCAGCCTGCACGGGAGGGTGTCACCAGGCAATCCCGATGAATCGCGCCACCATTTCGCCGCGAAATCGTCTTTTCTACCGACGGGGACTCCTCAACACTCCCTCGCTTCGCATGAAAGTCAGCCTCTTCGGTCTCACCGGCATCCCGCTGGGAAAACACAACGTCAAGGACGCGCGCCTCGACCAGACTCACAAGCTGGTGGAGGCGAAGAAAAAAACCCACGTCCAGGTGGACGTTGCCGGCGGGGAGGAGGCCGTGACCGCCGATGCCATCGTCGTGTCGCCGTCCAGCCGGCTCGATGTGATTTTGCACGACCTGGAGTTCGTGGAGAAGCGGCTCGAGCGCGACCCGCCGGAGCCGGAGAAATCCGTGCTCGGCAAGATCAAGGCGGCGCTGGAGAACGAGCGGTTCGTCTCCGCCGCCGGGCTGACGCCGGCGGAGCTGCAGGCGGTGGCCGCACACGCATTTCTGACCTCCAAGCCGGTTGTCGTGGCGACGGCCGCCGACCTGAAGAAGTTCGACGAATTCCTGGTCCGCGTGCTGAGCGAGAGCGGCTACATCAGCTATCTCACGGTGGGCGGCCCGGAAAACCGCGCGTGGCTCATCAAGCAAGGCATGACGGCGCCGGAAGCCGCGGGAGCCATCCACTCCGACATCCAGAAGGGGTTCATCCGCGCCGAAATCATCAGCTTCGCGGACTTCATCGCCGCGGGCGGCGAAACCCAAGCCAAGCACGCGAACAAACTGCGCCTCGAAACCAAACACTACGTCGTTCGGGACTACGATTTGGTGAACTTCCGATTCAACAAGCAAAAGCCCGGTCAAGCGGCGCCCCCCGCCCGCCGTTCAGGGAAGAGCGAAAGCAGACCCTCCTCGGTGGCGGGACAGATGCCGCGCTCGGTCACCACACCGGCCAACCGACGGGCGGGCGTGACGTCGAATCCATAGTTAACCGCGCGGGTGCCCTCGGGACAGATCCGCACCGACCGCACCTGGCCGTCCGCGCCCAAACCTTCGATGAAGCGCACCTCGTCCTCCGCCCGCGATTCAATGGGTATCTCGCGCACCCCGTCGAACAGCGACCAGTCGATGGAGCTGGAAGGCAACGCGACATAAAAAGGCACGCCGTTGTCGGCGGCCGCCAGAGCCTTGAGATAGGTGCCAATCTTGTTGGCGGCGTCGCCCCGGCGGGTCAGACGGTCCGTCCCCACGAGGCAGAGATCCACCATGCCGTGCTGCATGAGGTGGCCACCGGCGTTGTCAGGCACCAAGGTGTGGGGAACGCCGTGCATGCCCAGTTCCCATGCGGTCAGCCTGGCGCCCTGGTTGCGCGGCCGGGTTTCATCCACCCAGACGTGCACCGCGATGCCCGCATCGTGCGCCGCATAAATGGGCGCGGTGGCGGTACCGTGATCCACACAGGCCAGCCAGCCGGCGTTGCAGTGGGTGAGCACGTTCACAGGAACCCCGCCCTTGCGCACGGAGATCTCCCGGATCAGCCGCAAACCGTGGCGGCCAATGGAGGCGCAGGCCTCGACATCCTCGTCGCAGATCCGCCGGGCCTCCGCGCGGAGACGCACCCAGGCCTCGTCAGCCGAACCGCAGGTTTGCGCGACCGCCAGCAGGCGGTCCACCGCCCACGCCAGGTTCATGGCCGTGGGACGCGTGGCCTTCAGCCTGCCGCCGGCGCGCAGCAACCGTTCGTACCAGTCGCCCGCCGCCTCGGAGGCCGCCGCACTCGCGGCCAGCGCCAAACCCCAGGCTGCCGCCGCTCCGATGAGCGGGGCGCCGCGCACATGCATGTCGCGGATGGCCATCGCCATCGCTTCCGCCGAGGCGACGTCTTCGACCACGAAGCGATGCGGCAGCCATCGCTGATCGATGATTTGCACCACGCCTTCCCGCTCCGGGTGAGGCCAGATGGTCCGGTAATGTGTGCCGCCAACCTTCATGATGACCCGGTTCAGCCTTATCGGCAGTCGGTTTCCTGTCAGCCTGCGATCCGGCACGGCAGCAGTACGGCGTCCTGCATGCCATGGATGATTTTCTTGTCCGGCGGGCAGAAGGTGGCGAGCGCGCCGGCCAGCCGGGCTTCTCCATTGAGGGTGAAGTAATACGGGCACAGCCGCAGACGTCCGTCCTCCTTCGTCAAGACCACGGAGGTCGGGTCGTCCGGCGTGGTGGGCCGGTAGACCGGGTGTTTGACCCGCCGGGGTTTCTGGTATTCCTGCAGTACGTGCAGGTTGATGGGGGCGAGCCGGAGGGCGTGATCGATGCCCGCCTGCCACTCCTCGCGCGAGCAATCGCTGCCCAGCACCACGCTGCGCGCGCCCCAGGCCGTCTCATGGAAGCCGCTGATTTTGATGATGAGGTCGCGTTCCTTCTGCGAGGCCTGCGCCAGCTGGCTCCAGTCGGCCAGCGCCCGGCCGCCCACCCGCGGACCGTCGAGCACCGCCCCGGGCGGCAGCGGCGTCGGATCCATCACCCACGACATCGGGACCAGCTGGCGCAGCAGCTTGAGGCTGCGGCTGCTGAGGTTCTCGGCCCAATAATCCTGCAAGAGGTGATGATGGAAGAGCGCGAGCGCCAGTTTTTCCTCCTGAAAATGGCGCATCGGCGGCGCAATGACCACCTCGCCATTGGTCCACGCCTCGAAGAAATACGGCGCGGTGCGGATGTTCCCGAGATCGAACAACTCGAAAAACCGGTGGATGATGTCGATTTTCTCGGGCGTGCCCTCGACGTCGAAGAAGAGCGCGCCGCCCAGCGGAAACACGTCCTCGGGCCGCAGGCAGAAGACGCGTCGCCCCTGCTTCTGCAGCTCCCGGGCCAGCCACTGCATTTCCGGGCGGTAGGTCGAGGCCTCGTCACTCACCACCAGGGCAATGAGCGGCGTGCGACTCCGCGGCAGCAGCGCGGCCAGCGACTGGTAGAAACCCTCGATCATCTGGTCGCCTGCGCCGAGGATGGCGCCGGGGGCCGGTTCAGGGTTCGGGGTTCTGGGTTCAGGGTCTTGGGTTTTGGGGTTTGGGTTTTGAGTTTTGGGTTCTGAGTTCTGCGTGGAGACGGCCGGAATTGGCACTTGGGACTTGGCACTTGGGACTTCCGCTTCGTACAGCCGGTTGAGGAACGCCGTGAGCCCGATGCCGCCCGGCACGGAATCGAGTTCGGTGAGCGCAAGGCCGTGGTCCGTCAGCAGCAGGTCGGGCCGCAGCACGGGGGGAAAGATGCCGCGCATGCGGCTGTGCCGCGCGTGTTGCACGAGGCTGGCCGGCTTGCCGCGATCGAGATACTCCGCGACCCACGGCGCGACGAGCGGCTTGTTGCGCAACAGGTTTTTGCCCGCGGCCGCCCGCAGATAGAGCGTCTCCAGCGCCTGGTGAAACTCGAGGCACGCCGTGCCGATCTGCTCGAGCTGCGCGACCTGCTCGCGCGTCAGCGGCCAGGCCTCGGGCGAAAGCTGCCAGGTCTTCGCCTCGAAGAGCGGCTGGGCGGCGAGCGCCGCACGAATCGTCTCGTAAGGCAGGCTTTGTATCATGATCGCGCGGCGAACACTCAACGCTCAACGTTCAACTTTCAACGTCCAACTGTGCCTGGCGCACGTTGCTTCCTGGCGAGGGGGCGTTCCGCGTTCAACGTTGAAGGTTTTGGACGACGGCTATTCCTCCATCTGGATGTCCTTGTTGCGGTGCCGCGGCTGGCCGGCGCGGAGCCAGGCGTAGATGAACCGGTCGATGTCGCCGTCCAGCACGCCTTGGGTGTCGCTCGTGCTCAGGCCGGTGCGCAGATCCTTCACCATCTGGTAGGGTTGCAGCACGTAGCTGCGGATCTGGCTGCCCCAGCCGATCTCGCCCTTCTCGCCGTAAAACCGCTCCATCTCGCTGCGCTGCTCGTCGAGGCGTTTCTCGTAAAGGCGCGCCTTGAGGACGCTCATGGCGCTGGCGCGGTTCTTGATCTGCGAGCGCTCGTTCTGGCAGACGACCACGATGCCGGTCGGCAGGTGGGTGAGGCGCACCGCGGAGTCGGTGGTGTTCACGCCCTGGCCGCCCTTGCCGGAGGAGCGGTAAACGTCCACGCGGATCTCGCTCTCGGGAATCTCGATGGCGATGTCCTCGGTGATTTCGGCGATGACGTCGACCGCGGCAAACGACGTGTGGCGGCGCTTGTTGGCGTCGAACGGACTGATGCGCACGAGCCGGTGCACGCCGCGCTCGGCCTTGGCGTAGCCGTAGGCGTTTTCGCCCTTGAGCAACAGGGTCGCCTTGGTGATGCCCGCCTGGTCGCCGGCCTGCACATCCTGCACCTCGACCGCGAAGCCGCGCCGTTCGGCCCAGCGGTTGTACAGGCGGAAGAGCATGTCGGCCCAGTCGCACGACTCGGTGCCGCCCGCGCCCGCCTGGATGCTGAGGATGGCGTTGTTGCGGTCGAACTGGCCGCTTAAAAAGCTCTGCAGCTCGATCCGGTCGAGATCGGCGGCGAGCGCGGCGATCGTCTGATCGAGCTCGCGGCCGTAGTTTTCCTTCTCCAAGCCGGTGGCGGCCTCAACCAGCTCCACCATGACCTCGGCGTCCGCGAGCTTTTTATTGAACTCCAGCAGGCCGCCGATGGCGCGTTTGAGCCCGTTCAGCCTGCCGATGTGCTTCTGCGCGCGCTCGTTGTTGCCCCAGAACGTCGGAGCGCCCATCTGCGCCTCCATGGCCTCGATTTCGCGCTGCTTTTGCTCGACGTCAAAGAAACCTCCACAGGTGGCCGGCGCGCTTCTTGATATCTTCGAGACGGGAAAAGGTTTCCGGGGCGATCATGGGAGGAGGCGCGGAGCGCGATGAAAGAGGAAAGATCGAAGATTAAAGACGGATTGGGGGGCTCCCGTCCAGAGTTTTGCATCCCCGCTCCCGATTCGCCCGCCGGGGGGGGCGGGCGCAAGGGGAAAATCCGGCCGGTCAGGCCGCCGCGGCGGTTTCCTCCCGGCGCTGCTTCCTTTCCCAGAACCAGGCGAGCCAGATGCAAACCTCGTAAAGCAGGCAGAGCGGAACCGCCATGGCCACCTGCGTGATGACCTCCGGCGTGGTGAGGATGGCGCCCAGGATGAACGACACCACGATGACGTGGCGGCGGAAATGCGCGAGCTGGCGATAGTGCAGGATGCCCAGCTTCACCAGCGTGAGCACCACCAGCGGGAACTGAAAACCAAGGCCCATGCCGAGGAGGAACTTGCAGGTGAAGCTGATGTACTCGTCCGCCCGCCATTCGTAGGCGTCGAAGCCGAGCAAGGCGGAATACTCGATCGATGCCCGCAGCGCGAGTGGCAGCAGTACGAAATAGGTCAGCAGGATGCCCAGCAGAAAGAGGAACACCCCCCATCCCAGCCACGTGAAGAGGAACTTGCGTTCGCGCACGCGCAGGGCCGGAAGGATGAACTGTCCGAGAAAATACAGCCAGAACGGCGCGGAAACGACGAGGCTGCCGTAGAGCGCAATGTGAAACGCCACCGTGAAACCCTCCGCCGGATTGAGGTTGCGCAGTTTTATGCGGGTGGCGCCCGGGTCGGCCTGCGGATCCAGTTTCAGCGTCACCACCTGTTCCCCGCCGACCTTCGTCATGCCGACCTTGAATACGACGTGCGGTGAATCGCCGGGCGGCAGGCCGGCAAACTGGTCGCGGGAGACCTCGTAGGGGCCGAACCGGAGGGAGCCGAGTTGAAACGTCACCGTCGGCCGCGGCTGGTCGAGGAGATGCATCCGCCGGATGGGAAATTCGAGGATGGCCGCAAGTTTGTCGTCCAGAAACAGGCAGACGATCAGCGCCACGAAGATCACGACGGCGCACTTGATCAGGGCCATGCGCAAATCCTCGAGGTGTTCGAGGAAGGGTTTGCGCGGACCGCCTTCGGCGGGGTCGGACGATTCAAGCTCAAGGGGGTCAGCCATGGACGGTGTGGGATTAATACGGCGATACAGGATTGCGGGGTATTTGCAAACGCCTCATGGCGCGGGAACCGTGGACCGCCGGGCCCGCACCCGCCCGATGCCGGCGCATGCCACCGGCGCCCTCCCCGCCGGATTTTTTCGCCCGGCCTCTCACGCCCGCAGCGTGCCTGCGGCCTTTTCAGCCAGAAAACTCGCGTAGGTTTTTTCGATGCCTTCGCGCAGGCTGATCTTCGCCTTCCAGCCGAGGGCGGTGAGTTTCGAGACGTCCAGCAGCTTGCGCGGCGTGCCGTCGGGCTTGGAGGTGTCCCAGACGATGCGGCCCTTGAAACCGACCACCGCGGCGACCATCGCGTACAGCTCCTTGATGGTCACGTCCGTTCCGGTGCCGATGTTGATCCAGTCGGGCGGGTCCGCCAGTCGGAGTAGAAACGCGCAGGCGTCGGCGGCATCGTCGACGTGCAGAAACTCGCGCCGCGGCGCGCCGGTGCCCCACGCCGCCACCTCGGGACGGCCGGCCTCCCGGGCTTCATGGAACTTGCGGATGAGCGCCGGCAGCACGTGGGAGTCCTCCAAGTGGTAATTGTCGCCCGGCCCGTACAGGTTGGTGGGCATGACTGAATGGAAGGTCACGCCATACTGGCGGCGGTAATACTGGCACAATTTGAGGCCGGCGATCTTGGCGATGGCGTAAGCTTCGTTGGTCGGTTCGAGCGCACTGCTGAGCAGAGAATCCTCCGGCATCGGCTGGGGGGCCAGCCGGGGATAAACGCACGAACTACCGAGGAAAAGCACCCGCTTCACGCCGTGTCGGTAAGCGGCATGGAGGGTATTCGCCGCGATGACGAGATTGTCATAGAGGAATTCCGCCGGATAGGTGCTGTTGGCATGGATGCCGCCGACCCGGGCCGCGGCGATGATGGCGGCATCGGGTTTTTCCGCGGCGAGGAGCGCCTCGACCGCAGTCTGGCGGGTGAGGTCGACCTCGTTGAATGGACGCAGCAGGAGCGACACGCCCGCCTCGCGCTGGAACCGCCGCACGAGCGCGGACCCAACCATGCCCTGGTGGCCTGCGATGTAGAGACGCATGTTGTGGGAAGGTTAGAAGGTGGGAAGGTTAGAAGGTGGGAAGGTTAGAAGGTGCGAAGGTTAGAAGGTACGAAGGTGGGAAGGTGAGGAGCGTCTCAGCCGTTCAAGCTGCGGATCAAGGCGGCAATCCGCTTGCTGAGCACCTCGGCAGTGTCGCGAAGTTGGGATGCCTGATCTGTTGATAAATATTCCAGGCGCGGGGCGAGCCAAAGCATGCTGCGGACTTCTCCACAAGAACGTTTGGCGATTACCAGAAAGCGTTCGAACTCCTTGGAAGACGCGCATTCGAATCCCTCGGCAATGTTATTCGAGATCGAAACCGCAGCTGCCCGAATCTGATTCACAAAAGCAAAATCCCGCGTCGCCGGGCTGTCCGGTCCGAAAAAGGGATAAAGCTGCACGGCGAAATCCTGCGCGGCCTGCCAGACCTCCAGTTCCTCAAAGCGCTTTGCCAGAGACATGGTACACTCGTTCCGTGGGCTTCAGGCCACTTTCATTCCTGCTTACCTTCACACTTGTTCACCTTCACCCTTTCGCACCACCGCACATCATGGTTTCGGCAGGTTCGCGATCTGGGCTTCGCGCTTCGCCAGTTCGAGATCGGCCTCGACCATGATTTTCACGAGATCCTTGAAGCGCACCTTCGGCTCCCACCCGAACTTCCGCCGGGCTTTCGCCGGGTCGCCGACGAGCAGGTCGACCTCCGCGGGGCGCTCGTAGCGCGCGTCGTGTTTCAGGTATTGCTGCCAGTCGAGCCCGAGCAGGCCAAACGCCTCCTCGCAGAACTCGCGCACACTGTGGGTCTCGCCCGTGGCCACGACATAATCGTCGGGCTGGTCCTGCTGGAGCATGAGCCACATCATCTCGACGTACTCCTTGGCGTAGCCCCAGTCGCGCCGGGCGTCGACGTTGCCGAGGTAAAGGTGGCTCTGCAGGCCGAGTTTGATGCGGGTGGCGGCGCGGGTGATCTTGCGGGTGACGAACGTCTCGCCCCGGCGCGGCGACTCGTGGTTGAAAAGGATGCCGTTGCTTGCGTGCAGGCGGTAGCTCTCGCGATAGTTCAGCGTAAGCCAGTAGGCGTAGACCTTCGCACAGCCGTAGGGCGAGCGCGGCCAGAACGGGGTGTGCTCGGTCTGCGGCGTCTCCTGCGCCTTGCCGAACATCTCGGAGGACGACGCCTGGTAAAAGCGGACTTTCTTCACGAGACCGGCCTCCCGGATCGCCTCGAGGATGCGCAGCGTGCCAAGTCCGTCGACATTGCCGGTGTACTCCGGGATGTCGAACGACACGCGGACGTGCGACTGCGCGCCGAGATTGTAGATCTCGTCGGGCTTGAGATCGTAGAGGAGCTTCACCATCTGCACAGGGTCGGCGAGGTCGCCGTAGTGCAGAAAGAGGTGCACGCCGTTGACGTGCGGATCCTTGTAGAGGTGATCAATGCGGCTGGTGTTGAAGGTCGAGGCCCGGCGGATGATGCCGTGCACCTCGTACCCCTTGGCCAGCAGGATTTCGACCAGATAGGAGCCGTCCTGGCCGGTGATGCCGGTGATGAGGGCGCGTTTCATGCGGTTAAGGTGCGAACGCTAGGCCGGATGGCGAGACGCTGGCAAGCATCGTGATGAGGCGGCTGGCGTCATCGTCCGGCCGCCCCACGCTTGCCTGCGCCCGCGGTTCATCTACCTTTTTATCATGCGCATCGTGCTTATCGCCGCCCAGTCGCTCGATGGCTTCATTACCAAACATGCCGAACCCGGCACGGCCTTCACCTCGCCGGAGGACAAGGCCTATTTCCGCGCGGCGCTGGCCGGCTTCGACGTCGGCATTTTCGGCGGCGAGACCTACCGCGTGTCGCGCGACTTCATCCGGGCCCAACTGCCGGGCCACCACCTCCGCCTGGTGATGACCCGGTCACCCGAACGCTATGCCGCCGAGGCGATCCCGGGGGCGCTGGAGTTTACGAGCGCGGCACCGCGGGCGCTGGCGGCCGAGCTGCGGGCCCGCGGATTCCAGCGGTGCGCCCTGCTGGGCGGTTCGCACATGCACAGCCTGTTCTTCGAGGCCGGCCTGGTGGATGAAGTCTGGCTGACGGTCGAACCGGTGCTGTTCGGCGGCGGTACGCCGCTGCTCGCCCGCCGCGCCGATCTGCGGCTGGAGTTGCTGGCCGCCGAGAAACTCGGCGCGCACGCCTTGCTCCTGAAATACCGCGTGCCGCGATGAAGCTCCGCGAGATCCACTGGTCGCTTTATTTTCTGTTCTGGGTGACGGTGATGGTAACGGCCGGTGCTCTACTCGGAGCCGTCCTCTTTCCTCTTGCCGGATTGTTTTTCCATACCGGTCGCACGCCCTGGCAACTCGTCGGGAATGGCGTGCGCATCGGTGGCTTCTATTTTGCCATCTGGGCGCCGGGTACCGCGGTGGTGCTGTGCGTGATGCGCGCCTACCGGCGGCGGCATCCGGAATCACGGTAGGACCATGCTCCGTGGCGATACCTGCCTGCCGCCCGCCTCGACGGACGCCACCCCGACCTTCCCTGGTGCGAGATTTTAATCGTGTCAGCGCTCCCGACCGACAAAACTGCCTGCGACCGGCGGCTCATGCCTCCGGCCCGTTTGATGAATTGTCATGGTGCGGCTGTTATCCAGAAACGACACGAAACCCGTGACCAGCGCGGACGGGATGCCCCTGGCGGGTGAGACCCTGCCGCGGCTGACCATCACCCTGAAGGCGGCCGATATTCTCCGCAGCCTGGGCTATCCGCGGGAGGCAACCCCACCTCCCCGGGTGGTGCAGTCGACCGAGCAAATTCTGTCCGAGGCGCACCCCTGGCTGCAGCCGCGCGGAACCTATTCGCTCTATGCCGTGGCCAGGCAGACGGCGCACTCGCTGACGATCAGCGACGCCACGATTGCAGGAAACATCGGCGAATTTCTTCACGGCGCCGATCGCATCGCCGTGTTCATGGTCACGGTGGGGAGCGAGATCACGCGGCAGGCGGAGGCCCACTGCCGCGCCGGGGACGCCTTTACCGGCCTGGCCCTGGATGCGATTGGCTCGTGGGCCGCCGAGGCCGCCGCCGAGGTGCTGATGGAACGGTTAAACTCGCAACTCCGCACCGGCGAGTCGCTCACGCTGCGCTACAGCCCGGGATATTGCGGCATGGATCTCAAGCAGCAACGGACGCTCTTCAAGCTGGCTCCGGCCGACTCCATCGGCATCTCCCTGCTGCCTTCGCTGCTCATGCAGCCGCTCAAGTCCATCTCGGGAATCGTCGGTCTGGGTCCCCGCGAGGTCGTGGGCATTCATCTTTCGCCCTGCGAACGCTGCCCGCAGATCGGCTGTCATATGCGACGATGACGCTTCGTGCTTGGCCAACCGGGGGTTATCACGTTTCATAGAGCTTCTCCAGGCGAGCCGCGAGGCTGGCGATTACTTCCCGTTACCAACCCAAACTACCAACCACTGGAAACTGCATGCCTGACTTCTCCAAACTTCACGAAGCAGTGCTCACAGGAAACGCTCCGGCCGCTGTCGCCGCCGCACGCCAAGCTCTGGATGCCGGCATTGAACCGGTCGAACTGGTGAATCATGCCATCAGCCCGGCGATGGACGAGGTCGGGCGCCTCTACGAGGCGGGCGAATATTTCGTTCCTGAACTCCTGCTCGCCGCCCGCGCCACCAAGGAAGTCTTCCAGCTGATCCGGCCGCTCCTCGCCCAGAAGGACATCCAGCCTGTGGCCCGCGTGGTGCTGGGGACCGTGCAGGGGGATCTCCATGACATTGGGAAAAACCTTGTCGGCGCCATGCTCGAGGGCAGCGGTTTCGAAGTCATCGATCTGGGCGTCAACGTTCCCCCGGAGAAATTCGTCCTGGCCGTGGAGGAAAAGCAGGCCCGAATCGTTGGCCTCTCGGCACTGCTCACCACGACCATGCCGGCGATGAAGACGACGCTGGACGTGTTCCGGACGGCGGGGATCCGCGACCGCGTCAAAGTGATGATCGGCGGGGCGCCCATCACGCAATCCTACGCGAATTCCATCGGCGCCGATGCCTACGGCGAGAATGCCGCCGCCGCGGTCGATATCGCCCGCAAGCTCGCGGGACGGTGAATCGTAGATCGGGAGCGCCTCATGTCCTTACTCAGGCAAGATCTGCCGCCCGGACCCGTGATTACTGACGGCGCCTGGGGAACGCAGCTTCAAACGCTGGGCCTTGGCGCCGGAGAATGCCCCGACGCCTGGAATCTCACCCATGCCGACCGGGTGGAGACCGTTGCCCGAGCCTACGTCGAGGCGGGCAGCCAAGTCATCCTGACCAATACCTTCGGAGCCAACCGCCTGCGTCTCGCTGCGCACGGGCTCGGCGATCAGACGGCGGAAATCAACCGCGCCGGCGCGCGTATCTCGCGTCGTGCCGCCGGCCAGCATGTCAAGGTCTTCGCTTCCATCGGTCCGACCGGCAAGCTGCTGGCCACGGGGGAAACCAACGAAGCGGAACTGCGCGCCGTTTTTGAAGAGCAGGCAGGCGCGCTGGCGGCGGAGGGCGTCGACGCCTTGCTGCTCGAGACCTTCGCCGATCTTGACGAGATCCGTGCAGCCATGGCCGCGGCCAAGGCGACTGGACTGCCGGTCGTGGCCAGCCTGGTGTTTGGCTCCGGCCCGGCGCGGGATCGCACGATGATGGGAACGACCCCCGAACAAGCGGCCGCGGCCGTGATCGCGGCCGGCGCCGACGCCGTGGGAGCCAACTGCGGAAACGGCATCGATGGATATATTCCCATCTGCCGCCGGCTGCGCGCCGCCACCGACCGCCCGCTTTGGCTCAAAGCCAATGCCGGTTTGCCCGAGATCGTCGATGGACGACCCGTTTACCGCACCTCGCCCGAGTATTTCGCCGCCCGCACGCTCGATCTGGTCAAGGCCGGCGCCACCTTCGTGGGCGGCTGTTGCGGCACGACCCCCGCCTTTATCACGGCGATCAAGCAGGCCTTGCAGGCGGCGAAGCGGGGATGACCGTGGCGACGGTCTGAGTGGGCATTGAGGGTCGAAAACTTTATTAAGGATATGTCCTGGTAAAGTTTTACCCGATTAATCCGACCTGCGTTTATTGGCCTGGATTACAGCGCCCTTAGCAATCGTTGGACCTCCGCGTGCTTGGCTTGGAGGTCAGCCAGTTGCTTCTTCGCTCCTGCAATCACCTGCGGTGGCGCTTTGTCGGTGAAGGCCTTGTTCGCGAGGCGCGCCTCGGTGCCGGCGATGTGCTTGGCGAGCGTCTCCAATTCCTTCGTCAGGCGCTGCTTTTCCGCCGCGGCGTCCTCAACTTGTTTGAGGAGATTCCAGCTTCCAGTGTAGGTCGTGACAACCACCGGAGCCGTTGGCACTGAATGTTCGCTCCTGGTGATGGAAGAAGCTCCGACCATACGCTGCATCTTGGAAAGATTTCGATCCACCAAGGTCCACTGCTCATCCGTCGCGACAATGGCAAATTTGACGTTCTTATTCGCGGCCTCGCCCTGCTCGGATTTGAAAGCCCTGATTTGTGATGCGTCCTTTTTCAGACGCTCAATGTTCTCAGCAGCGATGCGGTCAAGCTTCACACCCGCCTTCTCCATGGCCTCGGCAATCTGGGAAGGATTTTCAACTTGGGCATCCTCAATGAAGGCGCCGGATGCCCCGTAGCCGAGCAGACTCCACAGTTCCTCGGTGATAAAGGGAATGAAGGGATGCAGGAGCAGCAGCGTCTGGCGCAGCACAAGATCCTGGATGGCCAGACAGTTCTCCTTGGTAGCGGCGCTCTGCAGCTTGGTCTTCGACACCTCGACGTACCAGTCGCAGAAGTCGTTCCAGAAAAATCCGTAGAGCGCCTGCACAGTCGCACTAAACTCGAATTCGTTGAAGCAGCGGTCGACCTCGCGCGTGACCGCGAGCAGGCGGTCGAGAATAGCATGGTCATCAGCGTCGAATTTCGCCGGCTCCAGCCGCTTCAGGATCGCCGGGAGCGAGGTGTTGTCGGCCATGGGTCCGCTCATCTGGCGGAAACGGCAGGCGTTCCAGAGCTTGTTGCAGAAATTCTTGCCGGCCTCGATCCGCTCCTCGGCAAACCGGATGTCCTGCCCCTGCGGCGCGATCGAAATGATGCCGAAACGCAGGCCGTCGGCCCCGTACTTTTTAATGAGATCGAGCGGTTCGGGTGAATTGCCAAGCGACTTCGACATTTTGCGGCCCAGATGGTCGCGGATGATGCCGGTGAAATAAACATTCCGGAACGGCACACGTCGGCGGATTTCATCCGCCGATAAAGACGAAGGCCGAAGGTCGAAGGTCGAGGGCTTTTTATCCGCAGCTGCCGCTGCCTCTGGCTTTCGACTTTCGACTTCCCGACTTTCGACAAACTCCAGCCCCGCCATGATCATGCGCGCTACCCAGAAGAAGATGATGTCGGGTGCGGTCACGAGCGTCGCGGTTGGATAAAAGAAATCGAAACCGGCCTGCTTCATCGCCGCCTCATCCGGCCAGCCCAGCGTGGCGAACGGCCAGAGCCATGACGAGGCCCACGTATCGAGCACGTCTTCCTCCTGCTCCCAATTCTGCGGATCGGGGGGGCCATCAAGCGACACATGCACCTTGGCCGGATCGCGGAGGTCGGCCTCGGTGAGCTTCTCGCGGTCGAGCCCACGGCGATACCACACGGGAATGCGATGGCCCCACCAGAGCTGGCGGCTGATGCACCAGTCCTGAATGTTGTCGAGCCAATGCAGGTAAACCTTGGACCAGCGTTCTGGATAAAATTTGATGTGCCCGTCGCGGACGGCCGCCCTGGCCTCCGCCACGCGGGGATAACGCAGCCACCACTGCATCGTGAGGCGCGGCTCGATCGGAACGTCGGCCCGCTCGGAGTAGCCGAGGTTGTGCTCGTAAGGTTCCTCCTTCACGAGGGCACCGGCGGCGTTGAGCAGTTCGGCCGCCTTCTTGCGCCCCGCGAACCGGTCCAGGCCCGCCAATTCCGGGCCGGCGAGACCATTGAGCGTGCCGTCGGGATTGAGCACGTCGCGGATGGCCAGCTGGTGGCGCTGGCCGACTTCGAAGTCGGCCTTGTCGTGCGCGGGGGTGATTTTGAGAGCCCCGGTGCCAAATTCCCGGTCCACGGCGGCATCGGCGACGATCGGAATCTTTTCGCGCACCAGCGGACGCCATACGTTGAGGCCGATAAAGTCCTTGTAGCGCTCGTCCGCCGGATGCACCGCCATGGCGGTGTCGCCGGGGATGGTCTCCGGCCGCGTGGTGACCACTTCGATGAACCGCCCCGGGCGCTCCGCGATCTCGTAGCGCACGCGGTAGAGCAGACCCTTGACCGGCTTCATGATCACCTCCTCGTCGGAGAGGGCGGTGAGCGACACCGGGCACCAGTTCACCATGCGCTTCCCCCGGTAGATGTGGCCGCGCCGGAACATCTCCACGAACACGTGCAGGACGCGCCGCGAGTAGTCGGGGTCCATCGTGAACGCGGTGCGGCTCCAGTCGCACGACGCGCCGAGGCGGCGGAGCTGTTCGAGGATGATGTCGCCCTTTTCCCGGCGCCACTTCCAGACCCTGGCCAGGAACTTCTCGCGGCCGAGGTCGCGGCGGTGCAGCTTCTGCTTGCGCAGTTCGCGCTCCACCACGGTCTGCGTGGCGATGCCGGCGTGGTCGGTGCCGGGCACCCAGAGGGCGGCCTTGCCCTCGAGGCGGGCGCGGCGGATGAGGATGTCCTGCAAGGTGTTGTTGAGGACGTGGCCCATCGTGAGCACGCCGGTCACGTTGGGGGGCGGGATGACGATGCAGTAAGGCTCCCGGCCGGGGACGACGCGCCCGGCGAAGGCATCAGCGGCCTGCCAGGCGGCATACCACTTCTTTTCCACGTCGCGCGGCTCGTAGCTCTTGGTGATCTCAGGCATGGTAGCAAACGGGAGGAACGGGCGAGCTAAGAAGCGGCCCAGTAGCGGGGCAAGCGATTAGTGGGGCACGGCGTTGCCAGTCACCCGCCGCCGCCCCACCCCGGGCTCTGCCTTTGCCGGGGAAAAACGTCATTTCCGGCTTTGCGCGGCGCGCGCTTTGCTGCTGACTAGACGTCCCGATGGTTGGCCGCATTCACAAACATGCCCGCGATCGCCTGAATTTTCAGGGGGAGGTGCCCGTGGCGCAGCGCCTGGCCGCCTGCAAGATCTTCCTGCGGCTGGAAAGCGGAATGATCCGCATGCACCACGACGCCGGCGAGGCCGGTCTCAAGATCGCGCAGGCCCGTGCGGCGATGATCGACGTGATGCTGGCCCGCCTCTTCGACTACGCCCTTGAGGCGTACCGCCGCGCCCACGGCGATCTGCCCTCCCCCGTCTGCCTGATCGCCCTCGGCGGGTACGGCCGGCATGAACTCAGCCCGCAGAGCGACATCGATGTGATGTTCCTGTTTCCCTCGAAGACGAAGCCGGCGGTCGTGAAGCCGTTGCAGGAACACCTCGTCAACGAGGTCCTCTACCTCCTCTGGGACTGCGACCTGAAGGTGGGCCATTCCACGCGGACCATCGACGAGGTCTTCGTACAGGCGCGCAAGGACATCCAGACGAAGACCTCCTTGCTCGAATCGCACCTCGTCGCCGGCCAGGCTTCGCTCTACGAGACTTTTGCCAAGGCGTACCGCAACTTCGCCACCACGGAGGATCCCAAGGGCTATATCGCCGACCGCCTCGCCGACCAGGCTTCCCGCCGCGCGAAATATGGCGACACCGTCTTCCTGCAGGAACCCGACATCAAAAACGGCGTCGGCGGGTTGCGCGATTATCAGAACGCCCTCTGGATGGCCCGCGTGAAACTGGGCATCGAGCGCATGGAGGAGCTGCTCACGCTCAATTACCTCCGGCGCAAGGAGCTTTCCGACTTCCAGCGCGCCTACAATTTCCTCCTGCGCGTCCGCAACGAGCTTCACCTCATCAGCAATCGCCCCACCGACCTCCTCGACCTCGAGATGCAGCCGCGCATCGCCCAGTACCTCGGCTATCGCCAGCACGATCTCCTCCTGCGCGTCGAGGACTTCATGGAGGATTACTACCGCCAGGCGCAGGCGATTTACCGCATCTCCAAGATCGTTGAGAACCGTCTGGCACTGGCCATCCGGGGAAGCGACAGCCCCCTGCTGTCGTTTCGCGAGGTGCTGCGTCTGCGCCGCTTCGAGCGCACCAAGCAGATCGACGGTTTCGTGCTGCGCGGCCGCGAGCTGGCCGCCGGCACCCCCGCGGTTTTCTCGGAGGATCCGGTGCGCCTCATCCGCGTCTTCCGCCACTGCCAGCAGCTTGGCGCCGCACCTGATTTCAACCTCACCGCCCTCATCCGCGAGTCGCTGCCACTGCTCACCCGGCGGGTGCTGGAGTCAGCCGACGCTAACATCAGCTTCCGCACCATCCTGGAGGAGGCCGGTTCGGTCTTCCCGACGCTGCAGCTCATGCACGAGCTCGGGGTGCTGGGGCGGTTCATTCCGGCGTTCGACCGGCTCACCTGCCTCGTGCAGCACGAGTTTTACCACCGCTACACGGCCGACATTCACACCCTCAATGCCATCCGCGAGCTCGACCGCGTCTTCACCGAGGCCGAGCCGATCACCCTCAAGTACCGCAAAGAGCTGCACGAAACGTCCAACCCCACCCTGCTCTATCTCATTCTGCTCCTGCACGACATCGGCAAGGCCGTGGGCATCAAAAATCACAGCGAAAGCGGCGTGCGCCTCGCGGGACCACTCCTCGAACGCCTCCAGATCGACCCCAAAAGCCGCGAACTCGTCGCCTTTATCATCAAAAACCATCTCATTATGGCACGATTCTGGCAGAGGCATAATGTGGATGACCCGCAGTCAGCCACCGCCTTTGCAGATTTGGTTGGCGATGCTGAAAAGCTTCGCTATCTCTACGTGCATACGTTCTGCGACGCCCGCGGCACCGCCGCCTCGCTCTGGAACGGTTACAAGGACACGCTCCACAACACCCTTTTCCTCGCCACCCTGGACCGACTCCTGCTTGGTGACGCCGTCGAAAAACGAAATCTCGAACGAAAGCAAATGATCTACAAGGAGCTGATCACGCAACAGATTCCGGGCATCAGCCAGGATGAGGTCTCCGCCCACTTCAACCTGCTGCCGGAGCGTTATTTTCTTCACACCGAGGCCGGCGAGATCTCCCTGCATATCCAGATGGTCAACCGCCTCCTCAAATCCATCAGCGAGGCGGACTCCGTCAGTTCGCTCCGGCCGATCGTCGACTGGAAGGACGATCTCAACCGCAGCCTCACGGTCGTGAATGTCGTCACCTGGGACCGCGCCGGTCTCTTCTACAAGCTCGCCGGCGGTTTCAGCGTGGCCGGCCTGAACATACTCGGCGCCAAGGTCATTTCGCGCACCGACCACATCGCCATCGACACGTTCTATGTCGTCGAGCCCGGCCGCGGCGTCGTGCAAAGCCAGAGTGCCATGGAGACCTTTGCGCGCACGGTCGAGGCCGCGCTCATCCAGAACAAGGATCTCTACCCCGAAATCGTCGCTCAGGCCAAAAAAATCGCCGGCAGCCGCTACACGACGGAAAGCCACGCCCTCCACACCTCCTTCCCGCCCACGGTCGAGGTCTATCACGAGCTCGCCATGCAGCGCACCATCATCGACATCCAGGCGCATGACCAGATCGGCCTGCTCTACCGCCTCGCCAAGGTCATCTACGATCACGGCTTCGACATCACGTTCGCCCGCATCAACACGGAACGCGGCGTCGCCCTCGACACCTTTTATATCGAAAGCGCCAATCACGAGCCCACCGAGGACACCGCCCGCCTCCATGCCCTGCGCGACTCCCTAGCCCGGGTGATCAAACCGGCGCCGCCGCCGGCCGTCTGATGCCGGATTGAAGATACCGGATGCCGAAAAGCCAACCCAGCTTGGCGGCAGTCTCCGCCTGTCCGGCAATAAAGAATCCGGTGTGGAAATCCCCGCTCTGATCCTCAAACTGCCTGGCGTGGAAAAACAACCATCAAGCGGGGCCACCTCTCCGGTTTCCGGCCTGCCCACCGACGTGTCCGCCATAGCTCGCAGAGCGACGGCGGAAGCCGTGGCGAAGGCGGGGCTCCGAGCTCCGGTCTCGGAGGATTCCCGCCTCCTGCCGGCCCTTTATCGGATCGCCTCCCTCATCGGGGAGACCGAGGACCCGCAGGCAGCACTCCAGACCATCCTGGGCGAGCTGGCTGCCCTTTTCCACGCTACCAGCGGCACGATCGGTTTGCTCAATCCGGACACGGGCAAACTCGAGATGGAAATCCGCCACGGCCTTCCGCCCGACGTCGCCGACATCGCCGTCCGCCTCGGCGAAGGCATCACGGGCTGGGTGGCCTTTCATGGCAAACCCCTGCTGGTACCCGACGTCGCCGCCGATCCGCGCTACCTAGCGCTGCTGCCGGACGTCTGCTGCGAGATGGCCGCGCCCATGGAGGCGCAGGGCCAGGTCATTGGCGTCATCAATCTCGAAAGTAACCGGCTCGGCGGATTCACCGAGGCCGACCTGGCGCTCTTCGTCCGCCTGACCGCCGAGTCGACGACTGTCGTGCAGCGCCTCTGGCAGTTCCGCCAGCTGCAGGGCAAGGCCCGCCAGCTGGAGATGCTCATCACCATTGGCCAGTCGCTCGTCTCCAAACTGGAGGAGCAGGAACTCTTTGATACCGTGACCCGGGAGGCGCGGCAGATCATGAACGTGCGCCTGTGCGTCCTCTACCTGCATGATGCCGCGCGGGGAACGGCGCGCCTTGTATCGGTCTCCACTACGATGACCCCGCCGCCGCCCGCCGGCGACACCGGCGTCACCCCCCTGCCCCGAGGTGATCTGCCGCTCGAAAACTGCCTCATCGCCTCCGTCCTCCATGCGCGGCGGCAGATCGAATTCCACAATCTCCAGAGCCCGGAGTACGCCGACGTCATCGACCTGCCGCGCAACGAAGGCCTTCATTCGCTGCTGGCGGCGCCGCTGCTCTATGAAGGCGAGGCGATCGGCGCGCTCGGCGTGTTCACCGAGAAGCCGCACCGCTTCAACAACGACGAGAAGCGCCTGCTCGGCGCCCTCGCCAGCCTCGGCGCCGTGGCGATCCAGAACTCGCGCCTCTATACCCGGGTGTTCCAGAGCGAGGAGTCGCTGCGCAAAAACGAGCGGCTCACCACGCTCGGCCTGCTGGCCGCGGAAATCGCCCACGAAATCCGCAATCCCCTCACGGTGATCAAGCTCCTCTACGGCTACCTCGACCTCGATTTTCCGGAGGATGACCCGCGCCGGAAGGACACGCAGGTCATCAGCGAAAAGCTCGACCAGCTGGAGGCCATCGTCACCCGCGTGCTCAACTTCGCCAAGGCGCCCTCGAGCCTGCATGCCCGCTGGTCCGTGGCCGAGATCATCGAGGACACCCTCGTTCTCATCCGACTCAAGCTCGCGCAGGGCAAGGTTCACCTGCACTTCCAGCCGCCCGTTCCGCCGCTCATTGTCGACGGCCACAAGGGGCAGCTCCAGCAGGTGATCCTCAACCTGCTGCTTAATTCCATGCAGGTCATGCCGGACGGCGGTGAAATCACCATCCGCTGCGCCGCCGAGGATCGCGGCGGCGTGCCGGTCGCGATCATCGACATCGCCGATACCGGCCACGGCATCCCCGAGGCGATTCGCGACCGGATCTTCGACTCTTTCCTCACCGGCCGGCCCGACGGCACCGGACTCGGCCTGGCCATCGTGGAGCGCATCCTGCGCAGCCATCACGGCGACATCGCCGTGCTCGCCACCAGTCCGCGGGGCACCACCATGCGCGTCACCCTGCCGCTGGCGCGGCCTTAGGATACTGGATTTCGGAAACCGGAGACCGGATAGCCCCTTCAGAATTTTTGATTTCCATTTTTTCATCGAGCAGTCAGATTTCTGAAGTCATGAATCGGGAAGACTTCAAGAAACGCACCAAGGAATATGCCCTGCGGGTTATCCGGCTGGTTGAATCGCTGCCGGAGGAAAGGGTCTCGCGCATTCTGGGAGACCAGCTTTTGCGTGCCGGAACTTCCGTGGGCGCCAATTATCGCTCCTCCATCCGGGCGAAATCCCGCGCTGACTTTATTTCCAAGATGAACGTTGTGGAGGAAGAATGCGACGAATCGCTCTATTGGATGGAACTGCTGATTGCCGCCGGCAAAGTCGCACCAGGACGACTCGACGCGCTGATGCAGGAAGGTGACGAGATCGTTTCGATCGTCGTCGCCTCCATCAAGACCGCCCGGTCGCGGGCCTGACTATCCGGTTTCCGGTATCCGAAATCCGGTATCGGCTCATTCGTCGAGTTCGACGTTCCAGTAGGCAAGATCGAGGAAGTCCTTCCACAGCTCGCGGTGCTGCGCGCCGAGCACGAGCGAGATGACCGGCCGCCATTTCGGCCGCACCGGCTTGCGGATGAGGCGGATGCCGGCTTCGTGCGGCAGGCGGTTGGCCTTGCGCGTATTGCAGCTCATGCACGAGCACACGATGTTTTCCCACGTGGTGCGGCCGCCGTAATGCCGCGGAATCACGTGGTCGAGGTTCAGCTCCTCGCGGGAAAAATGCCTGCCGCAATACTGGCACCGGTTCCGGTCGCGCTCGAAGACATTGTTGCGCGTGAGCTTCAGCTCCTTGCAGGGCAGCTTGTCAAAAAAGGCCAGCAGGATGACGCGCGGCAGCCGGATCGTGTAGCGGACGGTATGCACCGTCTCCCCTGCGGATAGCGGCGGGTTGTACCGGGAGAAGTCGATCCAGTCCATCATGGAGAACACCCGGAAATCGTCCTCGTAGTGATGCACGACGCTGGCGTGCCCGCGCACGAGCAGCGCGAAGGCGCGGCGGGCGCCGATCACATTCACCGCCTGCCAGAGGCGGTTGAGGACCAGCACCGGTTGGTCGAGGGCGGCTTCCATGACGGAGTTGGGAGGTAGCCGGAGCGCCGCAGCCTGTCAAGCAGCGCGCCAGGGTCGAATTGCCGGATTTCGGATACCGGATACCGGATAGAGCCGAGCAACGCCCTGGCCCATTTCTGCCTTTCCGGTATCCGGTATCCGCTATCCCAAATGCAAAGGCTCACGCGATCACTCCCGGCGTCGCCCGGAAGTCCGTGGCCAGTTCATCAAACGCCGCGCCCGCTGAGAACGCCCGATCCCAGAAAAAATTCCCGCTGCGATACCCGACCTTCAGGATTTCGGGCGTGCGGATGCGGGTCGACTCATGGAGGCCGAACGACGGATCAACGTAATTCATGAAGAGACCGATGGCGTTGCCGTGTGAGCCCAGCCCGATCGTTTCACCCGGATGCCGCGCGATGATTGCCTCGATCGCACTGGAGATGCGGCGGCGGCAGGTCCATGACGATTCTCCGCCTTCAAGGGCATAGGAGAAATCCTCCCAGGAACGGCGCCACACATCGCGGAAATCGCTGATCCAGCCGGCGGCAATTCGGCGCTCGCGCAGGTCCTCGTCAAGCGTCACGGCGAGGCCGGCCGCATCCGCAAAGGGCGCGAGCGTGTCGCGGCAGCGCCGGTAGGGACTGCAATACAGCCGTCCGATGCCGAGCGGTTGCAGCACCGCCACCAGTCCGCTCGCCTGATTTTCACCCACGGCCGACAATGGCCAGTCCGGCTCCGCCTGATCGGGGTGAGGCAGGCTCTGCGCATGGCGGATGAGATAAATCGTCGTCAAAGAGCGGCTTTCCTAACGATCCGCTTGTCCCCGCGCCAGCGAATACCGCGAGGATCGTGGAGGGAATTGACATGGGACGCCGCCTGCGTTGCTTAGGGTGACTGGCGCACGCGTGACGCGTCAGTTGCTTGGTTGCCTCGCGAATAAACGACCCCGTTCAACAGGAGGACGACATGCCCGATACCATTTCCTTCCGGCTCAACGATAAACCGGTTCGCTTGAATGTGGAACGAGACCGCACGCTGCTTTGGGTGCTGCGTGCCGACTTGGGGTTGACCGGCACCAAGTTCGGTTGCGGCGAAGGCTTCTGCGGAGGCTGCACCGTGCTGGTGAACCAGAGGGCGATGCGTTCCTGCTCGCTGACGGTCAAGGACGTCCAGGATAAGGACGTGACCACCATCGAGGGTCTGGCCCAGGACGGGCAACTGCATCCGTTGCAGCGGGCGTTTATGGAGCACGACGCCCTGCAGTGCGGCTTCTGCACGCCGGGCATGATCCTCCAAGCCGCCGGCCTGCTCCATGCCAACCCTCGACCATCAGCAGAGGAAATCATCCGCGGCATGGAGGACAATTTCTGCCGCTGCGGCGCCCATCCCCGCATCGTGCAGGCGATCCAGACCGCCGCCGCCGAGATGAGAGGAGGGCGTTGATATGAGCACCAACGAATACCTATCGCTAGATTTTCAGGACGTGGTCAGCCCCGCCGCCTTCGGGCCCTCCACCCGCCGCGAATTTCTCACGCGCCTGGGTGGCGGCGTCATCGTGTTTGTGGCGTTCGGCGGCCTGGCCACCGCGCAGGAAGCCTTCCGCGAATCCGGCGAGCGCCGCGCCCGCCCCGGCTTGCCCGCGGACTTCAACGCCTTCCTGCAGATCGGCGAGGACGGTCGCGTGACCTGCTTCACCGGCAAGATCGAGATGGGCCAGGGCCCGATCACCTCCCTGCCCCAGATGCTGGCTGAGGACCTCGAGGTGCCACTGGAGTCCGTGGATATCATCATGGGCGACACCGACCTGTGCCCCTTCGACATGGGCACGTTCGGCTCAATGACCACCCGCTTCTTCGGCCCGGCCCTCCGCGCCGCCGCAGCCGAGGCCAAGGCCGTGCTCCTCGAGTTGGGGGCTGAATCGCTCAAAGTTCCCGTCTCGCAGCTCACGGCAAAAGACGGAGTGATCTTCGACCCGCAGAATCCCGAGCGCCGGATTACTTACGGCCAGTTGACCAAGGGGCAGAAGATCGAACGGCACCTGACCGTCAAACCGTCCCTGAAGGACGTCTCCCAATTCAAGATCGCGGGCAAGCCGATGTTGCGCCGGGACGCCCGGGACAAGGTGACCGGCAAGGCCCAATACGCGGGTGACATCCGCCTGCCCGGCATGCTCTACGCGAAAATCCTGCGACCGCCCGCCCACGGCGCAAAGTTGAAGAGCGTGGACCCGACTCCCGCCAAGGAGATCACGGGAATCCAGATCGTGCAGGACGGCGATTGGGTTGCCGTTCTCCACGAACTTCCGGATGTGGCTGAGACAGCCCTGGAGAAAATCAAAGCCGAGTTCGACGTTCCCTCGTCGAACGTGGATGACCGGACGATTTTTGACCATCTTCTCAGCGTTGCTCCCGGCGCCAATGTCGTGAGCCAAGGTGGGGACTTGGAGACAGGGAAAGGACGATCCGCCCGGAGCTTCGAGACGATGTACTTGAACAGTTATGTCGCCCATTCGGCCATGGAAACCCACGCGGCCGTGGCCAGAATCGAGGGCGACAAGGCGACGGTGTGGGCTTCGACGCAGAATCCGTTCGGGGCGCGGGACGAGATCGCGCGCGCGATCGGCTTCGATCCGCGGAACGTCCGCGTCATCACACCGTTTGTTGGCGGCGGCTTCGGCGGCAAGACCTTCAACCTGCAGGCGGTCGAGGCCGCGCGGCTGGCGAAGTCCGTCGGCCGGCCGGTGCAGGTGATGTGGAGTCGCGAGGAGGAGTTCTTCCACGACACATTCCGGCCGGCTGCGATCGTCAAAATCAAATCCGGGATCGGCACCGCCGGCGAGATGACGTTCTGGGATTACGAGGTGTTTTATGCCGGCGACCGGGGCGCGCCGCAGTTCTACACCGTACCGAACCATCGGACCGCCTCGCATGGCTCCGGCTGGCAGGGGCCACCGGGCTCGCATCCGTTCGGCACGGGCGCGTGGCGCGCGCCGGGCAACAACACCAACACCTTTGCGCGCGAATCGCAGATCGACCTGATGGCGGCCGCCGCTGGCCTGGATCCGGTGGAATACCGCCTGAAACATTTAAGCGACCCGCGGATGGTGCGCGTCCTCAAGACCGCGGCCGAACGCTTCGGCTGGACGCCCGCAAAAGCACCCAGCCGGCGGGGGTACGGCGTGGCGTGCGGCATCGATGCCGGCACCTACGTGGCCACCATCGCCGAGGTCGCGGTCGACGCGGGAAAAGGCACGGTTCAGGTCAAACGTGTCGTCTGCGCCCAGGAAATGGGCGTGGTCATCAACCCCCAGGGAGCAAAGCTCCAGATGGAGGGCTGCATCGTAATGGGCCTGGGCTATGCCCTTGCCGAGGAGATCCATTTCCAAGGCGGCAGGATTTTGGACACGAACTACGACACGTACCGAATACCGCGCTTTTCCTGGGTGCCCACGATCGAGACCATCATCCTCGAAGCGAACGACCTTCCGCCGCAGGGGGGCGGCGAGCCGGCAATCGTTGTCATGGGCGCCGTGATCGCCAACGCGATCCACGACGCCACGGGTGCCCGACTGCTGCAGCTGCCGATGACTCCGGACCGCATCAAGGCCGCGCTGCACACAGGGTAACCTGTTGGCGCTTCCGAGTTGCCGCAATCCGAACCGGTCTTAACAAGATTCGGCGGCTACGATTCACGCATGAAAAACGCACAGTTCAATGTCCAGTGGGCGCTCGTGTGCGGCGAGGCCTTCCAGAGGTTAGCTGAGACGTTCATTCCCAAGATACGCGCAATTCAAGAGAGACCGCCCTCACCAACGCTGCCGCCAAGCGAAATAGGTGATCTAGTGGCTTGCGCCACGAACCTCGGATTCGCAATCGAGCTCTATCTCAAAGCCCTCCTCACTCTATTGAACTTGCGCGCCCCAAAAAATCACAATCTGCACGCTCTCTATCGCGAGATACCTCAGCCAGTCAGGAACCTTATCGAAGACGTCTATGACATAGCTCTGCATGAAAATCTGTCTGTTGGCAGCCCAGTCAGCATCACACTTGCGACGAGCCCGCTCCCACTAGGTGCACCGATATGGGACACCATGGGGTCGCTGGCCCTTCCGGATGCTCTGGAGAGATCCAAGGACCTTTTCCAGTCCTGGAGGTATGTATCGGAGGTTAACAAGCCCAACCAAGCCCTGTATGCGTTTCACAATTTCGAGTACGGCCTTTTATGGTGGGCTGCCGAGGCAGTGAGGGCCGAGATCAAGACACGCTTGAGCGATACGGGAGGGCCACCTGCAACTGAAGTGGACCCCAAGGGGGACGCAAAAGGGGGGGCCTCGCGGGAATTGACATGGGAACGCTGACGTCTCCCTCCGCTCAGCGCTTTGGATCCGGTACCGAGAGCATTCGGCAGATTTTCCGCGCCAGCAGGTCCGAAAGCTCAGCATGACGCGGCACCGCCTCGGTGTGGCCCGTCTGTGGATTCGTCCACAAGGAATGCGATCCGCCCTCGCGCTTGAGATGGCAGCCGTGCATCCGCAGATGACGTAGCAGGTCACCGCGCTTCATGCCACGGTCAGCACTTCGCGTGAAGCCGCCGCCGGCAACCCGCGCAGGGCGTCACGACGGCGATCCGCCAGTACCAGCTTGATGGCAGCGGCAAGATCCTTCTTCGCGGCGGCGGCGGTGCGCCCCTGGCCGTTGGCCCCGGGTACTTCGGGACACCAAGCCACGAACCACTTGCCGTCGCGTTCAATGATCGCTGTGAACTCGTTCCTCATGACCATCAGAATGGCAGTTGTTCAGTATGCCGCAAGCGCACTTCTCAAGGATAAGCCGGAGAGGTCCCTGAATCACTTTTTCCCGCCAAGAACGCCACAAGCGCGAAGGAGAGCTGTTGAACGAGCTGTTCTCTTTGCGACCTTGGCGGCCTTCGCGTGGGGAACTACCGGCAGTCCGTGGTGAACATCACCGCACCTGCAGCGTATCGCCTTCGAAGGAGAGGCCGAGGGACGGCACGACGATGGCCTTGCGGCCGCCCTCCTTGCGCACGCGGCCGGCATGCCACGCATCGTAGCCCGCCGCCTTGGCTGCGGTCACGATGGCGTCGGCGAGTTCCGGCGCGCCGTACGCCGCCAAGCCCACCCCCATGTTGAAAGTCGCATAGGCTTCCGGCAGCTCGATCGGCCCTGCCTCGCGAAGAAACCGGAAGAGCGCCGGCTCCGGCCGCACCGTCGTGATTTCATAGACGAACGGCTCCTCCAGGCGCATCAGCTTGCGCCAGCCGTGGCCGGTCACGTGCGCCAGATACTTCAGCTTGAGGCCGCGCCGCCGGCACTCGCGCACGAAAGCCACATAGATGACCGACGGCGCCAGCAGCGCCTCGCCGTACGTGCGGCCGTCGCCGAGGGGAGTTTGATAGCCGTGCGGCAACTTTTCCGCGATCCGGCGGCAGAGGGTGAGCCCGTTGGTATGCACGCCCGACGAGGCGAGAAACACGATGGCGTCGCCGTCGCGGACATCACCCGTGATCCGCAAATTCTTGGGAGCGATCCGGCCCACGGCCGAGCCCGCCAGCACGATGGCCGCCGGCTTCACGATCTCGCGCAGGGCCGGCGTTTCGCCCCCGCCCCACACCGCGCCGGCCTGCCGGCAACCCTCCGCGAAGCCGGCGATGAGATCCGCGGCGCGCTGCGCGTCGGCGAACCAGCCGGCATCACCGACGGCGGCGTGCAGGGCGACGGACACCGGCAGCGCGCCGCAGGTGACGAGGTCGTTCACGATGGTCGCCACGGTATCAATGCCGATTCCGCGATAGAAGCACCGGCCCGTCGCCTTTTGCACGGCGTCGGCCACGAGGTTTTTGGTGCCGAGGCCCTCCTCGACATGCGCCAGATAGTGGTCGGCGGTCTCGATCAGGTACGCGCTTTCGCCACGCGCCGCCGCCGCTTCGCGATAGCCATGGGCCGCTAGGGCGCCGGCCGTCGTCCGCGCCGCCTGCTGGCAGGCGCGCTTGAACGCGTCGAGCTGCTCGTAACGCACCCCGGACTCTTCGTAGGATAAGGACATTTGACCGCTAATTGTCGCTAATCGTCGCTAATTTCGCCGCTAGATCAGCGGAGATTAGCGAAGATTAGCGGTTGTTCAGTAGCTGCGGCCCTCGTGTTTTTCGAAGTAATTCACGTAGGCCTGGTTCACCACGCGATAGCCGCCGGGCGTCGGATACCGGCCGGTGAAATACCAGTCGCCGGTGTGGTTGGGCACGGCGGCGTGGAGGTTTTCGATGGTCTGATAGATGATCTGCACCGGTCCCTGCCACTCGAGGCCGCGCGGATAGACCAGCTCGACGACCTTGGCGGAAATCTCCTCCGGCGTGAACGGCTCGTAGATCTTGCGCACGTGGTTCACCGTCGCCAGGCCCTCGCGCTTCAATTCCTCGCGGCAGAGTCCGTAGATCTCCTCCAGCAGCCCGCCCTGGCCGCGCTCCTTGAGCAGCGCGATCGCCGCCTCGAAGGCGATGAATTTGGCCAGCTCCGACATGTCGATGCCGTAGCAGTCGGGATAGCGGATCTGCGGCGCGGTGGAGACGATGATGATCTTCTTCGGGTTGAGCCGCGAGAGGATGCGGATGATGGAGCGCCGGAGGGTGGTGCCGCGCACGATCGAGTCGTCAATCACCACCAGATTGTCGGTCGGTTTCACCGAGCCGTAGAAGATGTCGTAGACGTGCGAGGCGAGTTCGTTGCGCCACTTCTCCTGTTCGATGAAGGTGCGGATCTTCACATCCTTGCTCACGACCTTCTCGGCGCGCGGCCAGTTGCGCAGGATGAGGTCGTCGAGCAGCGCCTCGTTGAGGGTGCCGCGCCCGGCGGCGCTGAGAATGGCGGCCTTCACCGCGTCGCGCCGCCACAGGCGCAGCGCTTCCATGAGACCGTAGTAGGCGACCTCGGCGGTGTTGGGGATGAAGCTGATGACGGTGTTCTGGAGATCCTGGTCGATCGCCTTGAGCACCTGGTCGGCCAGGCGCGCGCCGAGCGCCTTGCGCTCGCGGTAGATGTCAAGATCGTTGCCGCGGGAGAAATAGATGCGCTCGAAGGAGCAGGCGGCGCGCGGCAGCGGCGGGGCGAAGGCCGTCGAGGTCAGCGTGCCGCGCTTCTTGACGACCACGACGTGGCCGGGCGGGACCTCCCGGGCCGCCGCCGCATCGACGTCGAACACGGTCATGAGCGGGGCGCGCTCGGAGGCGAACGCGACGACCTCGTCGTTCTGGAAGAAGTAGCACGGCCGGATGCCCGCGGGATCCCGCACCACGAAGGCGTCGCCGTTCCCGATGAGGCCGGCCAGCGTGTAGCCGCCGTCAAGGTTCTGCGAGGCGCGGGTGATGACGCGGGCGATGTCGAGTTCGTCGCTGATGCGCCGCGAAATTTCCTCGCCGGACAGGCCGCGGGTGCGGAGCAGGCGGTAAAGCTCCTCGTGCTCCTCGTCGAGGCAGAAACCGATCTTCTCCAGCACCGCCTGCGTGTCGGTGGCGAAGATCGGATGCTGACCCATGGCGATGAGGCTGTCGTTCAGCTCCCGCGTGTTGGTCATGTTGAAGTTTCCCCCCATCATCAGATTCCGCGTCGGCCACGGGCTGCGCCGGAAATACGGATGGCACGCGCTGAGGGTGTAGCCGCCCGAGGTGCCGTAGCGCAGGTGGCCCAGATAGAGTTCCGCGCCGAAATCGAAATGCTTTTTGACCGTGTCGGGGAACTCCGGATGGATCGTGCCGTCGGCGACCTTCGCCTCGTACTGCTGCAGCAGCTCCTTGAAGATCCGGTCGAGCGGGTTGGACTTGATGTTGCGCTCGCGGAACATGAACGGCTCGCCCGCCGGCACGTCGAGCTTCACGCACGCCACGCCCGCGCCGTCCTGCCCGCGGTTGTGCTGCTTCTCCATCAACAGAAACAGCTTGAAGAAGCCCCAGAGCGGCGTGCCGTACTTCTCCTGGTACCAAGCGAGCGGCTTGAGCAGCCGCACCAGCGCGACGCCGCATTCGTGTCTCAAGGGATCGCTCATGGGGACAATGCCGAGGGGGGATCGGCGATCGCCGGCTGCACGACAACCGTGGCAGCGGGCGTTGGTTTGAACTCAATCGTCATTGGGCAATGGGCATTCGGCAATCACTCCTTCCGCATGGGTGAGGGAAACCGCTTATTCCGATGAGACCTCGGGAATGGTCAACGGCTTTCTCCACGCCCGCCGCCGAAAACGCAGGCGACACAGCTTTGGACCATGTCCCTGTCCGAAAATTGTAGATCGGGATTCATCTCCGGCAAGTCGGGCGTAAAGCCCGACCTACAACAAACCAAGGAAATCAGGATACCGGCTGCGCCCTCTGAAAACGGTAGTATGGGTTATTATTAACCCGCCACGGCTCGGCAGGAGCCTCGCCCTCCATTCCCTACAAGAATCGGCCGTAGGCAAGACCACGCCCCTACAAACTTCACGGTATTCTGTCCTCTTTCCGGTATCCGGTCTCCGCTCTCCGGTATCAGAACTCTGCTTTGGGGGTTTCCGCTTTTCACTTTTCACTCTCAGTCCCCTTGACCACGCCGGGGATGTTTGAAAGCGTCCCTTCCACTCGACCATGCTGATCCTCCGCGGCTCTCCTGCCCTCTCCCAGTTTCGCCTCCAGAAGCTGCTCCAGGATCTCACCGCCGCCGTTCTGCCGTATGGCCGAATGCCTGTCCGCGCCCTGAGCGCCGAGTTCGTCCACCTCGTCGAGCTGACCGGTGAACTGACTGCCGTCGAGCACGTCGTCCTCGAAAGACTCCTCACCTACGGCCCGAGCCGCGCCGCCGTTCTGCCGGACGGCAGCATCACCGGTCTTGTCCTGGTCGTGGCCCCCCGTCCCGGCACCATTTCCTCCTGGTCGTCCAAGGCCACTGACATCGCCCACATCTGCGGTCTGACTGGCGTCAAACGCATCGAGCGCGTCATCGCCTACACGATCGACGCCGGGGAGCCAGCGGTCAGCGGTCAGCCCTCAGACCTTGGCCCCGAGTCGCGGGCGAAGCTCGCCGCTCGGTTGCACGACCGCATGACCCAGGTTGTCTTCAGCGACCTCGCCGCTTGCGAAGCCCTCTTCCGCCACGAGACCCCGCGCCCGCTGACCAGCGTGCCCGTGCTCGCCCGGGGCCGCGCCGCCCTCGTCGAAGCCGACCGCACGCTTGGCCTCGCCCTCGCCGACGACGAGATCGACTACCTCGTTGAAAACTTCACCGCGCTCGGCCGCGACCCCAACGACATCGAGCTCATGATGTTCGCGCAGGCCAACTCCGAGCACTGCCGCCACAAGATCTTCAACGCCACCTGGGAAATCGACGGCGCCCCACGCGACCGCTCGCTGTTCCAGATGATCAAGAACACCTACCAGCTGCACCGCGACGGCATCCTCTCCGCCTACAAGGACAACGCCGCCGTCCTCGAAGGCACCCGCGGCGGCCGCTTCTTTGTCGACCCGCGCACCGGCGAATACGCCGCGCACGAGGAGGACATCCACCTCCTCTGCAAGGTCGAGACGCACAACCACCCCACCGCCATCTCCCCCTTCCCCGGCGCCGCCACCGGCTCGGGCGGCGAGATCCGCGACGAGGGCGCAGCCGGCCGCGGCGCCAAGCCCAAGGCCGGCCTGACCGGTTTCACCGTCTCGAACCTCAAGCTCCCGGGGGCCGTCCAGCCGTGGGAGCAGGATAACGGCAAGCCCGGCCGCATCGTCTCCCCCCTCGACATCATGATCGAGGGACCGCTCGGCGGCGCCGCCTTCAACAACGAGTTCGGCCGCCCCGCCATCAACGGCTACTTCCGTACGTTTGAAGCGGAAGTGCCCGCCGCACTTCCAAGCGATCAGCTGTCAGCAGTCAGCGGTCCGGCCTCTTCAGACAGCTTAAAGCTTGAAGCTGACGGCTTACAGCTTCGCGCCACGGAGTTGCGGGGCTACCACAAGCCCATCATGCTCGCCGGCGGCCTCGGCAACATCCGGGCCGAACACATTCGCAAGGGCGAAATCCGCCCCGGCGACAAACTCATCGTCCTCGGCGGACCCGCCATGCTCATCGGCCTCGGGGGCGGCGCAGCCAGCTCCCTCGCCAGCGGCTCGGGCGACGAGGATCTCGATTTCGCCAGCGTGCAGCGCGACAACGCCGAGATGCAGCGCCGCTGCCAGGAGGTCATCGACCGCTGCTGGGCCCTCGGCGCCGAAAACCCCATCGCCTTCATCCACGACGTCGGTGCCGGCGGTCTTTCCAACGCGCTGCCCGAACTCGTCAACGACGGCGGCCGCGGCGGGCGCTTCAACCTCCGGAAAATCCCCAACGACGAGCCCGGCATGAGCCCGCTCGAGATCTGGTGCAACGAGTCCCAGGAGCGCTACGTCCTCGCCGTCGCCGCCGCCCGCCTCGGCACCTTTCAAAAACTCTGCGAACGCGAGCGCTGCCCCTTCGCCATCGTCGGTGAGGCCACCGGGGAGAAGCGCCTCGTCCTCGAGGACCCGCATTTCCAGAACCAGCCCATCGACCTGCCGCTCGAGGTGCTGCTCGGCAAACCGCCGCGCATGCACCGCTCGGAGTCGTCGCTGAAGCGTCCCCTCACCCCACTTTCACTTTCACTTTCACTCGACGAAGCCGTCCGCCGCGTCCTCTCCCATCCGACCGTCGCCGACAAGACCTTCCTTATCTCCATCGGCGACCGCACGGTGGGCGGACTCATCTGCCGCGACCAGATGGTCGGGCCGTGGCAGGTGCCCGTGGCCGACTGCGGAGTCACCGCCGCCGCCTTCGACGTCTACACCGGCGAGGCCATGGCAATGGGTGAGCGCACGCCCGTCGCGGTCAACAACGCCGCCGCCTCCGCCCGCCTCGCCGTGGGCGAAGCCCTCACCAACCTCGCCGCCGCCCAGATCGGCGACCTCGGCAAGGTCAACCTCTCCGCCAACTGGATGGCCGCGCCGGCCGTCCCCGGCGACGCCGCCGACCTCTACGCCGCCGTCCACGCCGTCGGCATGGAACTCTGCCCCGCCCTCGGCATCACCATCCCCGTCGGCAAGGACTCCATGAGCATGAGCACCGTCTGGAAAGACGGTGACCGGCAGAAGCGCATGAGCGCGCCCATTTCGCTCATCGTCTCGGCCTTCGCGCCCGTCGCCGACATCCGGCTTTCGCTGACACCGCAATTGGCCCAATTGGCCGAATCCGTTCTATTATTGGTCGATCTCGGCCGCGGGAAAAACCGCCTCGGCGGTTCCATCCTCGCCCAGGTGGTTTCGCAAATGGGCGCGGCCACGCCCGACGTGGACAGCGCCACCGACCTCAAGAACTTCTGGAACGCCATCCAACAGCTCGGCCGCGAGAAAAAACTCCTCGCCTACCACGACCGCTCCGACGGCGGCCTGCTCGCCACCGCGGTCGAAATGGCTTTTGCGGGGCATGTGGGTGTCACCCTGGAGGTGGGTGCAACCGCCGATCCGGAAGTTCCAAGTTCCAAGTTCCAAGTTCCAAGGAACACGGAAACAGAAGTATCAGAACCCAAAACTCAAAACTCAAAACTCAAAACTCCAGCCGCCGGTCCTGTAGGAAGCCCGCTTGCGGGCGATTTCTCCACCGGCGGCGATGCCTTCGCCCAACTCTTCTCGGAAGAACTCGGCGCGGTGATCCAGGTCCGCACGGCGGATCTGAACTATGTCCACGACGTATTCGACCGATGCGCCCTGGCGGATTGCATCCGCCCGATCGGCCGCATCAACCGCGACTACTCCTTCCGCGTTCGTCGGAGCGGCCGTGTCCTCCTCAACGAAAACCTCTCATCCCTCCGTATTATCTGGTCCGACGTCACCCGGCGCATCTCTTTGTTGCGCGACAATCCCGCCTGCGCCGAGTCCGACTACCAGCTCAAGCTCGACCCCGCCGACCCGGGCATCACCCCGAAGATCACGTTCAATCTTCCCGGATCTCTTCACACCAAGAGCGCAGAGCACGCAGAGGGTGCTGAATCCAAGTTATCTGATTCTCCTTCCCTTGCGCCCTTGGCGACCTTCGCGTTAAAAAACAAACCACCGATCGCCGTGCTGCGCGAGCAGGGCGTGAACGGCGAAGTCGAGATGGCCGCCGCCTTCACCCGCGCCGGCTTCCGGGCCATCGACGTCCACATGACCGACATCCTCAGCGGCCGCATCTCCCTCAAAGATTTCCGCGGCCTGGTCGCCTGCGGCGGCTTCAGTTACGGCGACGTGCTCGGCGGCGGCGAGGGCTGGGCCAAGAGCATTCTCTTCAACGACCGCGCCCGCGCCGAGTTTGCCGCCTTCTTCGTGCGGGAGGACACCTTTGCCCTGGGCGTGTGCAACGGCTGCCAGATGATGAGTGCCCTCCGCTCGATCATTCCCGGCGCGGACCTGTGGCCGCGCTTCGTGCAGAACCAGTCCGAACGCTTCGAAGCCCGGTTTGTGTCCCTCAAGATCGAGAAGAGTCCCAGCGTACTTTTCGACGGCATGGCCGGCTCGGTCATCCCCATCGCCACCGCGCACGGCGAGGGTTTTGCCGAGTTTGCGAGCGCCGAGGCCGCCAAACGCTGCAGCGAGTCGGGCCTCGTTTGCGCGCGGTTCGCGGACAACAAGCATCGCGCCACCGAGCAGTATCCCCTCAACCCCAACGGCTCGCCCCTCGGCATGACCGCGTTCACGACGACCACCGGCCGCGTGACGATCCTCATGCCGCATCCCGAACGGGCATTCCGCACGGTTCAGATGAGCTGGCATCCCGTCGATTGGCCTGAAGACTCTCCCTGGATGAGGCTTTTCTACAATGCCCGCGCCTGGATCGGATGATCCGAAGATTGTGAGAACATCGCACACCGGAATGTCTCTCAGAATATCCCTTTCCGCCGTCCTGCTGCTCTGCGCCACTCAGGCGATGGCTGTCTCCGCCCGGTACGAAGCAGCCGTCAAAGCCCGGATCGAGAATGGCTACGCCGTCGTACTCTTTGCCGACGGCACCAAAGGCCTCGTGCCGCTGGCCTCGCTCCAACCCGTCGACCGCGACTGGCTCACCGAGCTCAGCCGCCGGAGTCCTTTAACCCCGGGAAAATCGCAGGTCGTCGTCGTGAAGGCGGAGGCTGAGGTGAAAGTGAAAAACACCATCCTGACCGCCAAGACCGACGGGCCGGTGGAAACGGTGCAGCTTTGCGAGCCCAACGTCATGCGGGATCAAATCGGAGGCACTTGCATGATTTATGCCCGCATCCACTGGCTGGACATAGCAGGCTACTATGCAGGATTACCCGCCATCTATAAGATCATCAATGACACGCCGCCCGACCAGCCCTGGCTGAACCCCAAGTATGTCGAAGGGCTGCAGAGCATCATAACGAACCGCACGCCAAAGCCGGTTCTTCATCCCCTGCCTCCTGAGGAGGAACCGTTCGAATGGGCGAGAAAAGAGCTGCGCAAAGGTCGTCCCATTCTGGCCGCATTTCCGCGGGAAATCTGGCAAGCGCTCCCGCCAAACTTCGTGGCCGCCCATCCCTGGTATGGCGGCCCGGTGGGCCATCAGATCGTCATCAACGGCTTCACCTGGAACAAGGACACCAAGGAAGGCACCTTCCATATCATCAATTCATGGAAGGAACTGCCGCAATTTGACCTGAAGACTGAGTCCGCCAAGGGAGGCGCGCTGGTGATTGAGCAAAGTCTCTCACCCATCGGAGAGCCACAAACCGAGGCCGTCAAAGAAGTCGTTCAGACAATCACCTTTCTCAAAGCGGTGGGCAAAACCAACCTTTACGAGGTGCAGACCAACCTGGGCACCCGCAGAATCCTCGCCCCCAGCGAGGCCGCAGTCCGCGAAACGATCGAAGAAGCTCCATAGCGGGCACACTCAGGGGCCGGCATTCGGTCCCCCCGCTTTCACGACGACCACCGGCCGCGTGACGATCCTCATGCCGCACCCCGAACGGGTATTCCGCACGGTTCAGATGAGCTGGGCTCCATCCACCTGGGGCGAAGATTCGCCGTGGATGAAACTATTCTATAATGCCCGGGTCTGGGTAGGCTAAGTGTTTCACGGCGCCAGCCCTGCTTCGTTGGCGACCCTTGAAACTTGGAATTTGGAACTTGAAACTTCCGCCTTGGCGGGTGGATGCGCCTCTTCCGCAACGCGCAAGCTTGAGTTGGGTGACAGACCCTTGGAGAATTGGACGAGGCAAAAACGTCACGCCTTGATGCTCGCCCCCCCTCCAGTACAAAGCCGATATCCGGCCAATCCATGGCAGCAGGCTGCGGATATATGATATCAACAGCACTGCTGGAAAATATCGATTGCTGAAGCCTGACCCTCCGGATTTTCCCAAGACTTTCTCGCGGTTGACAGGTTTTGTCCGCCGACAACTGTCGTCGGATGATGTCTCTTCGCGCGGCCGTCCTCCTCGTCGTTCTCCCGATTGCCGTCGTTTCCCTGGCGGCTGGTGGAGAGGGCGCAGCGGTCCAACCGGTCACCCCCAATGCCTCGCCCGAGGTGCGGGCGCTGCTGCAGGTGTTACACGACATCTCGGGCCACTACACGCTGACCGGCCAGCACAACTTCCCGAATACCAAAAGTCGGAACTCCGAGTTCGCGGCCCACTACATCGGCAAGACCCCCGCGATTTTCGCCAGCGATTGGGGCTTCGCCAAGGCCGGCGACACCGACTCCTATCTGGCCCGGCCGGATATCGTGCAGGAGGCGATCCGCCAGCACCAGCGCGGTTCGCTGGTGGCCATGTGCTGGCATGCCGTGCCGCCCACGGCGGACGAGCCGGTGACGTTCCGCCCGCTGCTAGGCAGCGATCCGAACAAACTGGCCAGCGTCGAGGGCAGGCTCACGGACGAACAATTCAAGGAGGTACTGACCCCGGGCACGGCGCTCTACCAGCATTGGTGCGCCCAAGTCGACGCGGTCGCGGTGTTCCTCAAGCAGCTTCAAGATGCTCATGTGCCCGTCCTGTGGCGGCCGTACCATGAAATGAACGGCAACTGGTTCTGGTGGGGCGGACGCACCGGGGAATACAGCACGGCCGCCCTCTATCGGCAGCTCTTTAACCGGCTGGTGAACCATCACCATCTCAACAACCTGATCTGGGTGTGGTGCATGGATCGCGTCAACAATCCGCAGATGGAGCACGCGAAATACTTCCCCGGCATCAGCTATGTCGATGTCTTGGCCCTCGATGTCTACGGGAATGATTTTGTCCAGTCGTACTACGACAGCTTGGTGGCGCTGTCGCAGGGGAAACCCCTGGCGCTCGACGAAGTCGGCAGTCCGCCGCCGCCGGAGATCCTGCAGAAGCAGCCCCTCTGGATCTATTACGGAACCTGGACCGGCATGGTCCGGAACACGCGGCGGAAACAATATGACGTTCTCATGCATGATCCGCGGATCCTCAGCCTCGAAGATCCGGCCTATGCGAGCGTGATGGCGTCCTACCGGAAGGCCTGCGGCCTGCCGCCCCTGCATTTTGAGCCCGAACCCGCCGACTTCTCGGGATCCTGGGTGCTGGACGAGGAAAAAAGCGCGTTGGGGAGGATGGGCGCGGGTTTTGCACCGGCGCGGCTGGACGTGGTCCAACACGGCAATGATCTGACCATCCGGACCACCTGCATCCTCGAATATGCGGACGATCAGGTGACGGAAGAGAAACTGACACTCGACGGCGCTGAGTCGAAATCGCAGTTCATGAACTCGCCGCGCGTCACCACGGCGCGCATATCCGCGGACGGCCGGCAGCTCAAGGTGGATTCAACCGTGTCCCTCGTCTGGGGTCCGCCCGGCTCCAAGATGACCGTGACGGACATCTGGCAGCTGGACGCTCACGGGGACGCGCTTTCGATCCAACGCTCCACCACCTCCTTCATGGGCCAGCAGAACATGACCCTGGTGTTCGACCGGCGGTAGATCATTGCGCTGATCACGCGAAGCGTCAGAGAGGTCAAGAGACAAGGCCTGACTCTGCCCGATTGATGCTTATGCTGTCCGGCTGATCCTGACCGGAAATCCAACCGACATCCATTCTCCCCCGCAGACGGTTTCGGACAGGAGCGAGCGCTGGTTCAAGAGCAAAACCCCAATGCACACTTCAATGAAAACACAGCTATTCCTCCCCATCGCCGCGGCCCTTGTGGCGGCAACTGTTCTCGTGGCCCAGGAACCGGTGAGTGAATTCGTCGGCCTCGCGACCATCCGCCCGGAGATAAAATCCCGGCGCATCGGCAGCTATGACCGCACCGGCGGCAACGCGGACAACGTCTCGCACGTCGCGGACGGGGCCAAGGTGAACATCATGGATGTGCCAGGCGCCGGCATCATCACCCACATTTGGATCACCCTGGCGCCCGGAGCGGACACGCTGAACCGCAACGATGTCATCATCCGAATGTTTTGGGACGGAAAGCTGTACCCCTCGGTCGAGGCGCCAATCGGGGCGTTCTTTGGCAACGGCTGGGGCGAGGCCTATAATTTCGTCAGCGCGCCCCTGGCCGTCACGCCCGGTTGGGGGAAATCCTACGTGAGCTACTTTGCGATGCCCTTTGCCACCGGAGCGAGGATCGAGATCGAGAATCAGAGTGGACGCACGATCGATGCCCTTTACTTCAATATCGACTACGAGGAAGTGCCGCAGTTGCCCCCGACTCTCGGCCGCTTCCACGCCTGGTACAATCATCAGCTCACCGAGGCCCTGCCCGGGGGCGAAAATGAGTGGGGCCTGCTGGGCAAATCCGGGAGCAACCGCGACGGCTGGCGCAACTACGTCTTCGCTGACATCAAGGGCCGGGGCCACCTCGTCGGTGTCAACTATTACGTCAATTGTCCGAGCACGATGTGGTATGGCGAGGGTGACGAGATGATTTTCATCGATGGCGACGTCGAGCCCACGCTTAACGGCACCGGCACCGAGGACTATTTTAACACTTCCTGGTCGCCCAAGGAGCTGTTCCAGCATCCGTACTTCGGCTACGCCCGGGTGAACAATGAGACGGGCTGGCTGGGGCGCACCCATCTCTACCGCTTCCACATCGCCGACCCCATCTACTTCGCAAAGTCCTGCCGCTACACCATCGAGCACGGGGACAACGACAACCTGACGCTGGATCTGGCCTCGGTCGCCTACTGGTATCAGGACACCGCCAGTCCCCTTCCCCGGACCTTTTCCAAACAGGAGCGCCAGCCGATGCCGGCCATTACGCCGTCTGACATTCATCTCTGGCGGGATGCCTGGCGCAAGGCGCACGGGAACGCCCCGACGCTCTGGGGCAACGAACGCCAGCCCTAGTCAGCGGCGCGCTGGGTAACCCACCAACCCATCACGGCGTCGGCCTCTGTTCAGGGGGCCGAAAGCTCCACCGCGGCGCCTTTGTAGGTCAAGGTCGCATCACTCGTTTCGGTCTCGGGCAATCCGGCCCCTTTTTCATCCCGCACCCAGACAAGGTGAAATTCGCGTTCGGCGGCCATGCCGGGAAACGATCCCTTGCGCGCGCCAATGGTCAGCTTCTTCGCGGCTTCGTTCCACGTGATGGGGATCTCCGCGTACTCGCCCTTTTCATAATTGTACGTGTTGCCGTCGTCCTCGTAGAGCGTGAACGCGCCGTCCGCGCCGCGATAAACCCGCAATTCCAGCGGCGCCGCCGGTTTCTCCCCCGCATAATTGACCACCGGCCCCAGCGGCAGAATCGAGCCGGCTTTGACGTACAACGGCATCGTCTCCATGGACGCCGGCGCGTCGACCGTCTGCCCGCCGGTGGTGCGCCGGCCGGTCCAGAAATCATACCAGTCCTGGCCCACCGGCAGATAAACCTTCCGGCTCGCCGCGCCCGGCGTCACCACGGGATTCACGAGCAGCGCCCGGCCAAACATGTATTGGTCCGACACGCCGACCGCCGGCCCGTCCGTGCGGAAGTCCATGACGAGCGGGCGCATCATCGTGTCGTGGGCGTGGGTGACCTGCCAGGCGGTGGAATAAATATACGGCAGCAGGCGGTAGCGCAGCTGGTCGTATTTCACGAGGATCGCGTCCGTGGCCGCGTCGAACCGCCACATTTCCTTGGGTGGGCCCGCCCCGTGCACCCGGAACAACGGACAGAATGCGCCAAACTGGAACCAGCGCGTGAACAGCTCGCGATACCGCGGATCCGCCGGCGCGCCTCCGAAGAAGCCTCCGATGTCGGTGTTCCAATAGGGAATGCCGGAGAGGCTGAAATTCAAGCCGGCGGGAATTTGCCTTTTAAAGGTGGCCCAGTCGCCGCGGATGTCTCCGGACCAGCTGATGGCGGCGTTGCGCTGCTGGCCGGCCCACGCCGAGCGCGTTAGAATAAATACCCGTTTATCCGGGGATTCCGCCCGCTGGCCCTGGTAAACGCCGGTGGTCGCCATGAGCGGATAAGCGTCCGCCACATAAGCACCGGGGCCCATCGCCGTGCGCAGGTCGCGGACTTCGCCCCACTGGCCGCTGAGTTCCGGTTCGGTCGCGTCGAGCCACCAGCCATCGAATCCAATTTGGAAAAGCTTGTCCGAAATCTGCCGCCAATAAACCCGGCGGGCGTCGGCGCTGAAGGCGTCATACCACTGACCCTGGCCCTTGGGCCAGACGTTGGGATAGACCGGATCGAGGACGCCGTTGACGTCCTTGAGCTGCCGCAAATTCTCGCAGCCCACGTCGAACCGGGACCACACCGAAATGATGATATGCGCGTGCGCCGCGTGAATTTGCGCCACCATGCCCGCCGGATCGGGATAGCGCACCGGATCGAACTCATGCGATCCCCACGGTCGGGGCGTCCAGTACTGCCAATCCTGAATCACCCCGTCGATCGGCGTACCGCGTTCGCGGTATCTGGCGAGCACGCCAAGGATCTCCGCCTGCGTCTCGTAGTGTTCGCGGCATTGCCAGAAGCCGAAGACCCACTCGCCAAACATGGGCGCGGCCCCCGTCAACTGGCGGTAATCGGCCACCACCTGGTCCAGGTCCGGCCCGGCCAGGAGATAATAATCAATCGCGCGCGCCACTTCCGATGTCCACGCCACCACGTTTTCCTTTCCGCTGGCGCCCACGGCCACGGTCGTGATCGCTGGGTTGTCCCACAAAATTCCATACCCGCGGCTGGAGACCAGCACCGGCAGCGCGATATTCATGTTCGATTGCAGGAGGCGCACAGTCTGCCCGCGATAGTTCCACGGCCCGCTGGCTTGCTGGCCGAGGCCAAAAATAGCTTCGGCGGGGGCGAGGGCGAAATCCTGCTCCGCCTGCCGGGCGTCCAAATTCTTGACGGTGGTCGGCGAAAAAACCCGGCCGCCCGGTGTTTCCGCCAAATAGGCCGTTCCCTGCGCGTCAAAGAATGACACCGCGCCGCTTTGGCGGTCCACGCGCGCTTCCACCGCCCCGGTCGTCACGAAAAAATTGTCCGCCGTCTCGCGGAAATCCCATTTCACCGCCGCCGGTTGGGCGATGACGCTCAGGCTCTTCGTCTCCGGCAGTGCCTCGCCCGGAGCGTACGTCACGCGGATGATCCGGTCCGACCAAACCTGCAACCGCAACACTGCGCCATCCAGTTTGAAGGTGACGCTGTCGGTGCTCTTTTGCGGGGTGTTCGCGGCTTCGGCGGAAAGTGGCCGGGGGCTTCCCGCGATCAATCCGCAACACAACAGAAGCAATTGGTTTCTCATCGGGCGCGACATCATGGGGCCAATATTCAATTCTCTCCAGCAGAACCCGACAAGTTGGTTCTCGCGCCAACAGTCAGTTCGCCGGGAGCGGTAAGGAGTAAGCTGTAAGCGACAAGCGGTAGGCTTTAAGCTTTAAGCGACCGGCGATCAGCCACAATCGGACCGGCCGCCTCTGGGAGGAGTCCCTGCTCCTGCTCAGCTGACTCGGGGGATCGGCGGCGGCGCGGCCGCCAAGCTCCCCGGCCCACTCGTAAAATCAGTGACGTCTGCTTCCGCGAAGATCAGCTCGTGGTTCAGAAGTGGCGGCTCTGGGCGATCGAGAGCTGCTCCTTGAAGGCCCATTCATCGCGACGGGAGCTGCGCTTGAGCTTCTTGTTCCGCGTATCGGCATCGGACAATTGCCGGGTGAGGTCGGTGTTCGAGAGGGTCAACTTCGCCATGGCTTCGTTCGCGGTGAGAAGCTGCTGCTCCAGTTCGAGAATGCGTTGTTCGGACATGACCCCTTGATATCCGCGGAAACGCGCAATAGCGACAACCATCGCTGATTCCGAACGCACTCAATCTCCCGTCAAACTCCTCACCGAAGCCTGCCGCGCCACCTATGGCCGGAGCTGAGGCGGCGCGGCCGCCAACCTCCTGGCAAACCCGTAAAAGAACGGTGAAGTTGCTCGGCCACGCCGGTCCGGCGCTCGCGTGGTGGCAAACGGTAAGCTGTAAGCGATAAGCTGTAGGCTTTAAGCTTTCGGCTAGGCCCTGATTTTACGGCCGGCAACTCGGCGCCCACTGTCTTCAGCTTGCCGTTATCGAGGTGAACCGTGATCGTTGGTGGCCAAGCGGCCCGCATCCCATGGCTAAACTTCGCAAGCTCCTCCTCTGGCTGGGCATCATGGTCGCGGTTCTCGCGGTCGCGTTCACCGCTTGGTCCGCCCATTTCGCATGGCAATTGACGAATGCGACGCACCGGCCGGTCGGTCCCATGCCGAAGGATTTTCCATTTCCCATGGAAGCAGTGCGTTTCCCGGCCCAAGACGGCGTGCCGATTGCCGGCTGGTTTGTGCCCTGCCCGGAAGCGACCCGCGTGGCCGTGCTGCTGCACGGCGGCCGCCGCAACCGGCTCGAGACGGTGGCCCGCGCCCGGCTGCTGCGCGAACATGGCTACGCGGTCCTGCTCTACGATGCCCGCGGCTGCGGCGAGAGCGGGGGTACGATGCTTTCTTTCGGTTTCCATGAAGCGAAGGACCTCCTGGGCGCGCTGGATTACCTGCGTGGCCGTGGCTTCCACCAGTTTGGCCTGCTCGGTTTTTCGCAGGGCGGCGTCACCATTGCGAACGCTGCCGACCGCCTTCGCGATTTGTGCTGGGTCGTGCTCGAGTGCACGCCTTCCGATCTGCGCCTCACGTTCGATCACGACATGCACAACGCCTATGGCGTGCCCGGCTGGCTGGTCGGCGCCCTCGTGATACCCCTGGTGGAATGGCGGCTGGATGTTTCCATCAAAGACTACACGCCGCCGCGGGACAATGTGGCCAACCTGCACTGCCCCCTGCTTGTCATCGCCGGTGGCGCGGACGTGCGCGTGCTCCCGGGCGAGGCCCGCGAACTCTTCGACCATGCGAACAAACCCAAGTGGTTCTGGCTCATTCCCGGCGCCCCACACACCAACTATTACCCCGCCGCCGGGAAGGCCGGCGGAAAGGTCTACGAGAAGGCCTTGTTCCAATTCATCGACTTTGCCGTGAAGCAACCGCGCGCGGAGGGCCGCGCCGCCGATCCAGACCCACCTGGCAACTGAACAACGCCGTCTGTCACCCGGGTTGTCCGATCATCTTGCTTTCGCTCGACGGCGCCCCATGCGTTTCGTCCAATTACCCGCGCCCGATGAAGTCACTCCCCGCACTTCGCCAGCCGTCGAGCCAGGTCGCCGTGCCGGCGGACTTCAGCGCCGCTTCGACAAAAACCCCTCCCCGGTTTTCTGAACTCAATTTCTTTGGCGATCACCATGTCTGAGATTTCCCCCATGAAAACCAGCAACTGCTTCGTCCGGTTTCTGTTTCTTCTCCCGTTGGCCTGCTCCTTGAAGTTGCCAGCGGCCGATGCCCGGCCCGACCCGGCCGGCCACTGGGAAGGTGCCATCGCCCTGCCCACGACGGCGCTGGGCATCCGCGTCGATCTTTCGCGCAGCGGAGAATCGTGGCAGGGCACGATCGACATCCCGGTGCAGGGCCTGCGCGGTTTCAAATTGGACCCGGTGAAGGTCGAGGGGGCCTCGGTCACCTTTGCCATGCCGGGCATCCCGGGCGACCCGCAATTCGTGGGCCGACTCGCCGAGGACGCCAACGGCATCACCGGCGACTTCACCCAAGGGGGAGGAAAATTCGGATTCAAACTGGAGCGCAAGGCGCCGCCCGCGACGACGATCGAAGCGCCCACCGTCGGCATCCCTGGCAAGGGACTGGAGGGCCATTGGCAGGGCTCTCTCAAGCCCATGCCGGCCATCGAACTCCGGCTGGCATTGGAAATCGCCAGCGCGAATGCGGAAAAGCCGGAGGGCGTGCTGATCAGCATCGACCAGGGCAATGCCCGGATTCCGATCAGCGCCCTCACGGAGCAGGACGGCGTCGTCCATCTTGAAGCCAAAAGCATCGGCGGCGTCTTTGACGGAAAACTCAATGGCGACGGTTCCGAGCTGGCCGGAGAATGGAAACAGGGCGGAGGAACCCACCCGCTCGTTTTCAAGCGACTGGCCAAGGCGATGACCCTCAACCGGCCGCAGGAGCCGAAAAAGCCCTATCCTTACTCTGAAGAAGAGGTCGTGGTGGAAAACAAGGCCGCCGGGGTGACTCTCGCCGGCACCTTGACGCTGCCGGCCGGTGCCGGACCGCATCCGGCCGTGGTGCTGATCACCGGGTCCGGTCCGCAGGATCGCGATGAAGCCGTCATGAGCCACCGGCCGTTCCTCGTGCTGGCCGACCATTTGACGCGCCAAGGCATCGCGGTGTTGCGGTGCGACGATCGCGGTTTTGGCAAGTCCACCGGGAATTTCGCGAAGGCGACCGACGCCGATTTCGTCGAAGACGCGCTGGCGGCCGTCAGCTACCTGCGCACCCGCCAGGAAATCGATCCGCGACACATCGGCCTCGTCGGCCACAGCGAAGGTGGCATCGTGGCGCCGCGGGCCGCGGTGAAGTCACCCGAGGTCGCGTTTATTGTTCTGCTGGCCGGGGTCGGTGTGCCGATGGAAGAACTGCTGCTTCGACAAGCCCGCGATCTGTCACTGGTCATGGGAATGGGCGAGGAAAGGATCGCGAAGAACGCCGCCCTTCAGCGTGAGATCTTCCGGATCGTAAGATCGGAAAAGGACCCGGCGGAGGCCGAAAAGGCCATTCGGGAGGCGTATCGCGAGCAAACGGCATCGCTGACCGACGAGCAGCGAAAAGCCCTCGGGCGCTCCGACGCCATGGCCGACGCACAGGTCAAGATGGTGCTTTCACCGTGGTTTCGCGACATGCTGGAGTATGACCCGCGGCCGACGCTGAGCCGGGTGAAATGCCCGGTGCTGGCCATCAACGGTGAAAAGGACCTGCAGGTGGCCACGAAGGAAAACCTGCCGGCCATCGCTGCGGCCCTGGCGGCCGGGGGAAATCAGTCGGTCAAAACCGTCGAACTGCCGGGTCTGAACCACCTGTTCCAGGCCTGCCAGACCGGCGCCCCGACGGAATACAGTCAGATCGAGGAAACGTTCAACCCGGCGGCGTTGAAGTTGGTCTCCGACTGGATTCGTGAGACCACCACGAAGTAGCTCACGCCTGCTCCTGCTTGTCGATTGACCCTCCGGCTGTCGGATCACCGCGCCCGCGGCGCCGCCCTTCGCCACCGCGATCTTCTTTAAGATCGAGTGTGGATGGAAGCGCAGCTACTGCGACGTGGTTAATCAATAATCAAGCCACGCTTCTTTCTATACCCAGCGCAAAATCGAGCAATCCTCCAAACTAATGGCCATCCGGCAGTCTCCCTTCTTCGATCTGTGCCCCCATCATGAATATGCCTGGCACATCCGGCGGAATTGGACCGACTCGCGGCATGTCGCCCTTGCCAGTTTTCCAGTCGAACGGATTTAAGTTCGTGAATTTCTTTCCGCGTACTGATGCGGGGTCAAAAGTGGCGAGGGTTGCGTGCGGTGCTGGAAAAAGCACGAAAGACACGCCTTGCGCACCCGCGTATAAATGAAGGTAGATGTCATCGAACACATGCGGTTTCGTGACGCACCAGTATTGCAAGAGTTCGATGCATGTTTGCGACGGCATAAAGGCCCAATGGATCACATACACTAGCAGATCGAACCGCTTCTTTTTCGGTCGCGCGTAGCGTGTAGATTTTTCCGCAATTTGCCCAAATATACTATCACAGAAATCAAGGACGTTGTGGGTCGCGCTAGCACTGGTGTAGCCCGCTTTCATTTGTTCCGAGGGTGCCAGCTCGAGCAATTCTAACACGATCTCGCCGCCCGACGTTGGGAGGGTGAAATCATAATCGGCTTCACTATTTTGTACCGGGACGATGGGAGTCTGACTTTTTAGACCCACGTGCTCGGCAGTCTTCAGGAAGCTGGTGACAACCTTCATCTCGTTGTCGGATTTCGAACCTGTCAGAGCGGCAGGTTCAAAGGCGGATAGAGTATTTGGACCGAGATCGCCGAGGTAATTAACCCCAGTTGTCCCAGTCGGCTTTTTATGTTTCTTTATCCCCATGTCACGGAATGCTACGTAACATGCATCGCTTGCGGGAGCTAAAAAACTGAAGCACCTCGGCCATCAAGCCGAAAGGGTCATGCTACATTTCACCTCCGGTGCTGCTCTAACTCGCAGCACACACACGGCAGCGGTTCGCATAAGTTGCGCGCTCGGGCCGCGTGAGCTGGTCAAGCTTTACCGGACAGCCCTTCGACTTGGCTCAGAGCAGGCCGGGCGCCCAAGCCCTTCGCGTCCAGCGACGCTAGAAAGTGTCAAGATTCAAGTGACAAGTTCCAAGATCCTGAACCAACCGCCCAGCGGATGCCATCCGGGCCACTTTGTCATCTAATAGATGACAAACTTCCCGCGCATTACCCAAGCCAGTTTGTAACGTAATACGTTATAAGTACCCCGCGCCACCCATGAACATGTCACCTATTAAGTGACATTCATCCCACCACCATGCCACATGTCACTCAATAGGTGACATGCCTCCCCGCGCCTTCGCCCAAGCCAGTTTGTAACGTAATACGTTACAAACATCCTGTGCCAACTGGCCGCTCCACCGCCCGGCGCCTCACTTCGTCGCGAAGATCTCGCCGAAGAACTGCTGCATGAGCTGCCACGAGCGGCGCGCCGCCGCCTCGTTGTAGCCGATCCCCTTCATCCCCGTCGCCACGGCGATCGCATCGGAGTCGGGATTGGTGAAGGCATGCACCGCGCCGGAATAGGTCACGAACTGGTAGTCGATCTTGCCGTCATCGAGCGATTGCTTGAAGGCGGCGATGGCTTCCGGCTTGGTGAACGGGTCGAGCGCCCCGTGACAGATCAGGAACCGGGCCCGGTTTTTCGCCGCCGCCTCGGGCGAGGCCGGCACCAGGCTGCCGTGGAAGCTGACGATCCCGACGAGCGGCGCGCCGCTGTAGGCGAGGGTCTGGCAGACCGCGCCGCCAAAGCAGAAACCGATCGCCGCGATCCTCTTTGCGTCCACCAGCCCGGTCTGGAGCAACTGGTCGAGGGCGGCCTGCGCGCGCCCGGCCATGAGCGGCTTGCCGTAGAACTGGCCCGCGAGTTCGCCCGCCTTCTTCGGATCCGTGGTGGCTTGCCCGCCGCCGTACATGTCCACCGCGAGCGCCACGTAGCCGAGCTGCGCCAGCTGCCGGGCGCGGCCCTTCGCGTAATCGTTGAGCCCCCACCATTCGGGCACCACGAGCACGCCGGGCCGGAGCGCCGTCGTCTGATCGTCGTAGGCCAGGTAGCTCTCCAGCTTCACCCCGCCCTGTTCGTAAGCCACGGTTCGGGTGACGAGACTGGCACGGGCGCAGAGCGCGACGGTTAAAAAAGTGAAGAGAAGAGCCGGCGTTTTCATGGTAGGCGGAAACATGACCAAGACCGGCGCTTCGTCAAACGGGGTGCCAGTCGCCGGCGATCCGGAAGCGCCCATCCCTGGCGGAGGCGACTGGAGGAAAGGGCGAAGACGTCCGGGCGGCTTCCGCGCTTTTGAGTTGTCGGAATCGCTGAGGGCGGACTCAGTTGCCGCATGGCGTCCACCCTGACCGCCGTGCTCCGCTGGCTCCTGCTGCTCGCCGCCCTCCTCCTGGCCCTGGCCAGACTGTTCACCGCGGTCATGGCGCCGGGCTGGATCAACTGGCAATACCGATTGTTGATCACGGGCATGGTGGGCGAGCGCGGCTACCGGTTCGTGTGGCTCCCGCCGGCCATCGCACTCCTCGCCTGGCTCCTGAGCCGCCGCCATCCGGTCGTCACCACCGCCACGCTCGGCTGCTGCCTCGCCGCGTTCGCGCTCATGCTCACGCCCGTGACGCAGGCGTGGTGGCTCGGCCGCACGCTGCCCGCGCAGCTTGCGGCCGCGTTCGGACCCACGACGCCGGACCGGGCGCCCTTTGCCGTGGCGGCGCTCTTCGCGGACCTGCCCGCACCCGTGCCCGCGGAGGAGATGCGCTTCAGCGGCCCGCTCCAGCTCGACTTCTATCGCGCCGTCGGACGCTCCCCGGCCCCCTGCGTCATCGTCCTGCACGGCGGCGGCTGGCTCACCGGCGACCATCACGACAAGCGCCCGGCCACCTTCTGGCTCGCGCGGCAGGGCTACGCGGTCGCCACGATCGACTACCGCCTCGTCCCCCATGCCGTGTGGCCGGCCCAGCGCGAGGACGTGCTCGCTGCCATCGCGTTCATGCGGGCACACGCCGCCCGCCTCGGCGTCGATCCCGACCGGATCGTGCTGCTGGGACGGTCGGCGGGCGCGCAGCTCGCCGAGGCGACGGCTTATGCGGCGCATGATCCCGGCATCCGCGGTGTCGTCGCCATCTACGGGCCTTCGGACCTCCGCGCCCGCTCGGCAAGCGAGCGCCATGACCGGTTGAATGGGTGGCCCATGCAGCAAATCCTCGAAAAATATCTGGGGGGCACCCCGGAAACGGTTCCCGCGGCTTATGACAGCGCGAGCGGCCTCACGCTCGCCGGTCCGGCCAGCCCGCCCACCCTGTTGATCCACGGCCGGCTGGATTCCCTGGTGCCGGTGAGCCACAGCGAGCAGTTGGCGGCGAAGCTCACCGCCGCCGGCCGGCCGAACGCGCTGGTGACGATTCCGTGGGCCACGCATGCGTTCGACACGATCAATTTCGACGGCCCGGGGGCGCAGATCACGACGTACTCGGTGGCATGGTTCCTTGCGGCGGCCACCCGCTAACGAGGTGTTTCACGGCGCCTGGGGCCCTTGCGGCGCCACGTAGACCATCCAGGATACACCGAATCGGTCGGCCACCATGCCGAAACGCTCGGAAAAGAAGGTCTTGGTCATGGGCATCCGCACCTCGCCGCCCTCGGCCAGGCCGGCAAAAAACCGTTCGGCCTCGGCCGCGCTGTCCACCGTGAGCGACAGCGAAAAGCCCTGAAAGCTGGTCCGGCCGGCGCACCGCCCGTCGGAAGCCTGCACCGTGGTGCCGCCGATGCGGAGGCTCATGTGCATCACCTTGTCGCCCGCGCCGGGCGGCAGCATGCCGGGTTCCGCGGGCTCGGGGCTGTCCTTGTACCGCATGAGCGTCGTCACCTCGGCACCGAGCACGCGGCGATAATATTCGACCGCCTCCTCGCAGCGGCCCTCAAAGAAAAGGTAGGGTTGGATTTGCGGCGCGCCCGCCGATGGCGGCGCAGGGCTGGCGGCGGCGGCGTTTTGGGTTCTCGTGGGCTTTGCACTCATGGCTTTGGGTCCGGTTATGGGCGATTTGGGCGGCTGATGGAGTGATTGGTTCTATGAATCAACGAATGGACCTGGTCCAATTGGACAAGTTGCACACGTCTTTTTCCCGGCGGTCGCCATGCCGGACAGCCCTTCGACTTGGCTCAGAGCAGGCAGAGCGCCCGGGGCGATCTCGGCGCGCCCGGCTCTGCTGGCCAGCAGAGCGCCCTACCCGCTCCTTCGTCCAAAGCAGTTTGTAACGTAATACGTTACAAATATCCCGAGCCACCCAGCCGCTCCACTGCCGAGCCACATGTCACTTAATAGGTGACATGCCTCCCCGCGCCGCTGTCCCCACCCGTTTGTCATTTAATAGATGACAAACTTTCCGCGCATCGCCCAAGCCGGTTTGTAACGTAATACGTTACAACCACCCGCGGGCCGGTGGGACGCGTCAGTTCCCGGCGGGCTTGACTTCGGTGCCGTGGACCAGGGCGGCGAGCCATTCGGCGGAGCGGGTCGTGTACGCGCGCTGCTGCTCGTCCGTGGCCAGGTTGTTGTGCGGCGCATTGACCAGGGGCACGGCTTCCTTGGGGCCGGCAATCTGGTTGAACGCGATCCAGATGCCGACGGGCGGGGCGACGTCGTCGAGAAAACCCATCGAAACGAGACACGTGGCCTTGATGCGGGAGGCAAAGTTGACGGTGTCGAAATAGAGCGCGGTCTTCATGACCTTCGGGTTGCTCGCGTCCCAGTTGGGATAGCCCGCGGCGCGGCCGTGCAGCGAGCCGTTGGTGTCGCAGCCGGCGGGAACGTGGACGATCACGTGCGTGACCTGCGGGTGGAGGCCGGCGACGCAGAGGCTCTGCTGGCCGCCCATGCTCGTCCCCATGAGGACGAGGGTCTTGCCGTCCCAGTCGGGCCGGCTCGCAAGGTAGTCCACGGCGCGGTAATCACCGAGATACATCTGGAGAAAATAATTCCGGTCGCGGTCGGTGTTCCCGATGGTCTGGTAATTCTTGATCAGCTGCGGCAGCGCGGCGTAGAAGGCCGGCGGCAGGTCGCCGGGCACGTCGTGCGGCTCGACGTTGAGGGCGAGCCAGCCTTCGGCGGCGCGGTCGGTGACCCACTGTTTCTGCAACGGATAGGGCGGGCTGGCCCATAGCAGGATGAGCATGGCCGGGAAACTCCCCTCCCGGGCCGGCCTGGCGAGCTGCCCGTAAACGTGCGCGCCGCCGATGTTGTTCAGCTTGATCGTCGCATACTCGACCCCCGCCTTGCCGCTCTCGCCGGGCGTGAGCACAGGGTCCGCCGGAATGGTGTGGAGCAGATTGATTTTCGAATCCCAAAAGGCGTCGAAGTCGGCCGGGTGCGGGACAGACGGATGCAATTTCGCCGGAGCGACGGCGGCGCCAACGACGTTGCGCTTGCCGCCGGCGGGAGCCGACACTTCGACGTAGAGCATCGCGGGTTCGTCGAGCGTGGTCTCGATCGTCGCGCTGCCGGAGGCGAGGTCGAGACGGCCCGATTTGATGACGTCGAGGTTGTTTTTCTTGATCGTGTAGGTGTAGCCGCCGGCGGGAGCGGCGGTGCCGGGCGGCAAGGTCGCGGTCCAGCCGACTTTTTCGCCGAGCGCATAGATGCCGGATGCGTTGAACGGTGTGAGCGCGAGTTGCTGCGCGCCCGCCACGGCAGCGGCGAAAAACGAAGCGAGGCCGGCGACGAGCAGGCGGAGAGCAAAGCGACGGGCTGGGTGGTTCATGGGGTGAAAAGATAGGTGGATTTTTGCGGATTATTTCGAGGTGCCTTGAACGATGCGAATAATTTCGCCGCGAGAAACCCGCCGACCTGGAGCCACTTCACCATCAACCCGGGGCCAAGCTGACAGGGTCACGCGGCACCTTCTCCCTTCGACGCTGCGAAAACTTGCAGCACAGCCATGGGGGTGGCTCTGGCAGGATGCGCGCAGCCAGCTCCGACTACGGCACCGCCGGCGGGCCACCCCGCGCTTTTCCCTGCAGAAGGCGTATCCGTTCCAATTCGGCGTCCGTCTCGGACAAACCCAGGCTTCGGATCATTTGCCCGATCGACATGGCCGGGTCGTTGGACCAGAAAATCCCCATGTCTGCCGGGCGGTAGTAGTGAAAGCCAACCTTGTTCCTGAACTTCCGGCTGAGCGCCTCACCATCTTCCAGCGCCGCATCCCAGTGGAGCAGCGCATAGGAAAGATCGACCTGGTGAACCAGCACCGCGTCTTCCCGGGAGAGCTGCGCCTCGATGATCCCGAGCGGGCCGATGACCGCGGCGTGGTCCCGGGGCGTGGCACTCACGACATAGTACTCGTGCTGCATCGCGTAGGCGGCGGGGTGGACCACATCCGGATTGGCCGAGGGCAGCGCGACGATTTCCGCACCCTGGTCGGCCAGCGCCTGCCAGCCGTCGGTGTACATCATGTCAAAGCATATCTGGATCCCGACCCGCCCGAAATCACAGTCAAAAACGGGGAAAAACCGCCCCGGAGTGATCCCCTCCTCCAGCACGTCGCTTCCCTGGGGCGCCACCGGGTGCACTTTCCGGTACATTCCCGCCACACGCCCTTCGCGGTCGACCAGCACCGCCGCATTGCTGTACCGCGGGGGTGCCTCCGTTTCCTGCAGAAACATGGGCACCACGAGGTAACAGTGATGCCGCCGGGCGCACGCGGCAATCCGTGGCTCCACCTCCTCCAACCGCACCGTCTTCTGCGCCAGCGAGTCGCCCGGCCGGGCCAGGAAAGACTCCGGCAGCACGACCAGATCCAACCGTTTCCCAGGATAGTCGCTCGCAGCCTGGGCCGCGATCGCTCCAACGACATCGTCCATCTTTTGCAGACGCTGCTCCAGCGGCAGCGAGAAAACCGCGTAGCCGCTGACCATCGTGCCCATCAGGACCTTCCGCGGCAGCCGGTCGCGTCGCGGTATGGCCGTCGGGCCCTGTTGCTGTGCGGGCGATTCAGCGGCAGCCGGCAACGGGCCCGCCATCATTCCCGCGAGGTAGATCACCAGCGTGAATAAAGCCGCCGCAGATTGCCCCCCTGCTCTGCCGCCGGAGCGGCCTCGCGCCTCTGCGCAGAGCATCGCATCAGGTCGGTGCCTCCCATTAAGCCTGGACTGGCGCACGGCGGCATTGGGGTCAGTGCCAAACGGATGTCGGGCGAAATTCAGAATCGCAGTCATGGATTTGCTGTGCATAGGTGTTTCCTTCTGCGGTGGAAATTGAATTCTGATTGGGGCGGCTCGGCCAAAATGCGCGCCTGAGGCCGGCTGAGGCAGTCAAGCTCAGCTGTCAAGCCCTTCGACTCGGCTCAGAGCAGGCAGAGCGCCCGCGCCACCCGGCCGCTCCACCGCCGAGCCACATGTCACCTAATAGGTGACATGCCTCCCCGCGCCGCTGTCCCCACCCGTTTGTCATTTAATAGATGACAAACTTCCCGCGCACCGCCCAAGCCAGTTTGTAACGTAATACGTTACAAACACCCCGCGCCGCTCGACCAGCGTCTTGGGATCAAGCCGCTCCACCGGTGAAGTGCCCGCCGCGGATCGAGCGGCTGATCTCCTTGGCGGCTCTGCTGGCCAGCCCTTCGACCTAGCTCAGAGCAGGCAGAGCGCCTTGGCGTGAGGTGGTTCCCCGCAGGGCAAGCCGCGACGGCAGCATGAGCAATTCAAGCTTCATTTCCCCATCCGATCTGATAAATTTTCCATGTGCACGACGTCACCGTCATGTTGCAGCGCATTGAGCAGGGTGACTCTCAGGCGGCCGACAAACTCCTGCCCCTGGTCTATGACGAGTTGCGCAAGCTGGCCTCGGCCAAGATGGCCCGGGAATCCGGCGACCAGACGCTCCAGCCCACGGCGCTCGTCCACGAGGCGTGGCTGCGGCTCGGCGGCGACCAGCAACCCGACTGGCAGAACCGCGCCCATTTCTTTGCGTCGGCCGCCGAGGCCATGCGGCGGATCCTCATCGAGCGCGCCCGCCGGCGCCGGACCCAGCGTCACGGCGGCGGTTTGAAGCGCGTTGATGTCAACGACTCCGCCCTCGGCATCGCGGCGCCGGATGCCGCCGATGACGAGTTGCTGGCGGTGCACGAAACGCTGGAGCGCCTCGCCCAGCACGATGCCCGCAAGGCCGAGCTGGTGAAACTCCGCTACTTCGCAGGTCTCACCATCGAGCAGGCGGCCGAAGTGCTGGGGATCGCGGTGCCCACGGCCAAGCGCGACTGGACCTACGCCCGCGCCTGGCTTTTCAAGGAGATCAACCGGAGCCGGCACGGCTGAAACCACCGCCCGGCGGGGCCCGGCCGATCCGGCCGGCGGCACCGCGTCCATTTGAATGATCCTTTTTTGAGGCAAATATCGCTTTGAGAGCTGAACCCACTCACCTCTCCCAACCTCTACCTCCTCCTCTCATGAAAAATCTTCCCGGTATCATCTCCCTCTTCGCGATCGCCAGCCTGGCACTCCTCGCGGTCGCTTCCGCATTTGGCGTTTCCATCCCGTACGCGTCCGTGGCCTGGCGCATGGTCGGTTTCTCCTGGGCCGCCGGCGTGCTCTCGATCTTCGTCACGGATTATGCCCCGCGCCACTCGTACAGCGTGAGCGCGGAAGCGAAGCCCGAAGACGTCCCGGTCGTGCGGGCCGCCGTCAGCCAACGCCGGATGGTCCCGGCGAAGGCACGGCCCTTTGCTGGCGCCACCACCGGGGCCATGGCCACGCTCGGACTGGCCAACGACCCGGCGACGGTCTCGATGTTATAATCGCCCCTAGCCCCCACCCTGCTCCCCAACCTCGCCGGAGCGCTCATGAACGAATCCCCCGAACGCGAAGAACAGATTTTCGCCGAAGCGCTGGCCCTTCCCGCCGGGGAACGACCGCGCTTCCTTGACCACGCCTGCCGGGGCGATGCCGGCTTGCGCCAGCGGATCGAAGCGCTGGTGCAGGCGCACGAGTCGGCGGGCGGGTTCATGGCGGCGGACGCCGCGCCCGCGGCTGCTCCGCTCGACGCGGCGGAAGTTCCGGGAAACCGGATCGGCCGTTACAAGCTTTTGCAGAAAATCGGCGTGGGCGGCTGTGGCGTCGTCTGGATGGCCGAGCAGGAGGAGCCCGTGCGGCGCCGGGTCGCGCTCAAGATCATCAAGCTCGGCATGGACACCAAGGCGGTCATCGCCCGCTTCGAGGCGGAGCGCCAGGCGCTCGCGCTCATGGATCATCCGAACATCGCCCGGATCCTGGACGCGGGCGCGACGGACACCGGCCGGCCGTTCTTTGTCATGGAACTGGTGCGCGGCGTGCCGATCACGCAGTATTGCGACGAAAACAATCTGCCGACCCCCGCGCGCCTCGCGCTCTTCACGCAAGTCTGCCACGCGATCCAGCACGCCCACCAGAAGGGCATCATCCATCGCGACCTCAAGCCCTCGAACATCCTCGTCACCCTCCACGACGGCGTGCCGGTTCCCAAGGTGATCGATTTCGGCATCGCCAAGGCGACGCAGGGCCGGCTCACCGACCAGACGCTGTTCACCGCCTTCGAGCAGTTCCTCGGCACCCCCGCTTACATGAGCCCCGAGCAGGCGGAGATGAGCGGGCTCGATATCGACACGCGCAGCGACATTTACTCGCTCGGCGTCCTCCTCTACGAACTCCTCACCGGCCGGCCGCCGTTCGATCCCAAATCGCTCCTGCAGGCCGGTCTCGACGAAATCCGCCGGGTCATCCGCGAAGTCGAGCCGCCCAAGCCTTCGACGAACCTTTCGACCCTCGGCGCCGCCGATCGCCTCATGGTCGCCCGCCACCGCGGCACTGAACCCGCCAAGCTTTCCCTGCTGCTGCGCGGCGACCTCGATTGGATCGTCATGAAGGCGATGGAGAAAAACCGAGCCCGCCGCTACGAGACCCCGACGGCGCTGGCCGCTGACATCGCGCGGCATCTGCACGACGAACCCGTCGTCGCCAGCCCGCCGAGCAGCTTTTATCGTCTCGCCAAGTTCATCCGGCGCCACCGCGTCGCCTGTGCGGCGGCCGCCGCGGTGGCGCTCGCCCTCGTGGTGGGCACGGTCATCAGCACGTGGCAGGCGGTGCGGGCCACGCGGGCCGAGCGATCGGCCAGCCGGGAGCGCGCCCGCGCGGAGGACCTGCTGGCGTTCATGCTCGGCGACCTGCGGGCGCAACTCGCGAAGGTGGGCCGGCTGGACGTGCTCGAGGCGGTCGGCGACAAGGCGATGGCCTACTTCGCCTCGCGAGAGGCGCGCGACCTGGACGACCCCACGCTCGCGCGCCACGCAAAGGCCCTCACGCAGATCGGCGAGATCCGGATGGCGCAGGCGCGCTATGCCGAGGCGACGGCGGCTTTTGCGGAGGCCTACCGCCGCGCGGCGGCCCTGGCGGCGCGGCATCCGCAGGACGGGGATATGCTCTTTGAACGCGGCCAGGCGGAATACTGGAATGGTTTTGTGCACTGGAAGCGCGGCGAGTTTGCCGCCGCCACCGACTGGCTGACGCGCTATCACGACACCAGCCTAGCCCTCGTGGCCCTCGACCCGGCGCGACCGGCCTGGCGCAGCGAACTCGCCTATGGCCAGCACAACCTCGCCGTCTTGCGCCGGGAGCGCGGTGAATTCGCGGCGGCCCGCGCCGATTTCCTCGCGGAACTGGCGACGCTGGAGAAGATGCTCGGGCCGAATCCGGGTGATCTGGAATTGCGCTTCCGGATCGCCGATGCGCACTCCTGGCTCGGGGGCCTGGCGGAGCAACAGGGTGAATTCGCGGAAGCGCTGAATCAGTATGTCGCGCAGACGACCCAACTCGAACAACTCGTGGCAACGGAGCCACGCACGGCGCGCTGGCGGTTTCAGCTCGCCGATGCCTTGGTGCTGCAAACCAACATCCACCTGGCCACGGGACAGTTTGCCGCGGCCGGCAGACAACTGAAGGAAGCGCGCCGGCTGATGGATGAGCTCACAGTCTATGATCCGTCCAACCGCCACTGGTCGGCCGTCTCCCTGCGTATTCGCCTGCAAGAGGCTCTGCTGGCCCGGCAGGAGGGCGATCTGTCTGCGGCGACCCGCCTTGTGGGCGAAGTCCGGCCTCAACTCGAGAGCCTGTCGGCGGCCGAGCCATCCGACCGCAAATTCGTCCAGTGGCTGGGGATGGCGTGGAGGATGGAAGCGCAGTTGCGCGTTTCCGGCGGCCGGCCGGACGCGGCGACCGCGGCCGCGCGAGCGGTCGAGCTGGGCGAAAAGCTGATTGGCGAAGGCCGGGCAACCGATGCGGATGTGGGCGAGTGCGCCCAGGCCGGCGTGGTGGCGGGTGAAATCGCCGCCCAGTCCGGCGACAGCGCCGCGGCCCGGCGCCACTGGCAGCACGCCGCGGAACTGCTCGCGCCGCGGCTGCTCGGCACCCGCGACTGGCGGTTGCTCGATCCCGCCGCGCGCGTCGCGGCCTGGCTCGGCCGCTCCGAGGAAGCGCATGACAGGATCGCGCAGCTCAATTTACTTGGCTACGTCCCGCTCGATCCGTGGCCCGATGCGGATCGGCCCGGCGCGGCCAGGAGTTCAGACCATTAACTTGGTCCCTAATGAAAGGAAATCCAGCCCATGAAAACGTCACCCAAAACAATCCGAAAGAAATTCGCGGCCAAAGCCGTTGGAAATGCCCTGAAAACGGCCATCGTCAAACTCACCGTATCGAAGTTCGTGGATGTCCTCAGTTCAGAGGCACCCCACAACGAGCGTAACACCGAATGCGTGATGGATGTCGACACGGGTCAACCGCGTGTCGCGAAGGCTCTGGTGCCGCAAGGCAAACCCCAGACGCTCAAAGTGAAGGGCGGTGGAGCAACCTTCTGTTTTCAGATCAGGTCAAAGGACCGAAAGCATCAGTATTTCCCACTGGGGATTGCGTTCAGGCGACGGATAAATCGCGGTTACGACAACGACAAGGATGACATCCTCGGCCGGAGGAATTTCTCGTTTGCCTCAATGCACTTGTTTGGGCGCTCCCTGTATATCACCGACAGCTTCAAGGATTGCGGGCCAAGCGACCGGTACAAGTTCTCGGTGATCATCCAGCGCCAGCATGATGGCGCCATCGGCATCATCGACCCTGGCATCGAGCACGAGATTTAGCAGCCCGGTTTCATCACGCCTGGCGACAGGCCAGCCCACCCCGCCCTGACAGGACCCCCCTGCTGGAGGGGACTTCGTTGGCGCGGCCTCGATTTCCCTCCATGCGGAGGGGGGCGTGGCTTGTTTGTCCAAGCTTGGGCGATGCGGGAAGTGCCGCCGCCGCCGAAAAGTGCCAAGGTTCAAGTGCCAGGTTCCTGGATCCTGAACCAACCGCCCAGCGGACGCCACCCGGGCCGCTTTGTAACGTAATACGTTACAAACGCCCCGAGCCGCTCGACCAGCGTCCTGGACCAAGCCGCTCCACCGGTGTAGCGCTGGGTTGAGATGGCGAGACGGATGTCCCTGGCGGCTCTGCTGGCCAGCCCTTCGACCTGGCTCAGAGCAGGCAGAGCGTCTTGGCGTGAGGCCGTTCCCCGCCTCAGCCGCCCCAGACCTTGAAGTCCATCAAGCTCGAACCGCCGATGAACTCCCGCAGAATCGAGTTGTCGGGAACCCATTCGGTTTCGATGGGCAAAAACCAGTCCAGAAACGCGAGCAGGCGCTGGGCTTCCACAAATTCCGCGGTGCCATGGGCCACTTGGCGCAGGATCGGCTCCGCCAGCGGGCCCAGCACCGCCAGTTCGTAGACCAGCGCGGAGTTGAACATGACGTCGGCGTTTTCCTGGTGGGGAAAGATGTGCAGCTTCTCGCCGCGCCGCACCGATTCCCAGCGGCCGATGGTGTCGGCGGCATTGTAGCCGCGATCGCGCGCGTCCCGCACGATGCGGCGGATGAGCCGGGTGTCGGTGGTGGAGACCCGGTTGTGGCGGTCGAGGTTAAGCTGCGTCAGCGCCGAGGCGTAGATCTTGAACGATTGCGCCGCCAGGATCGCGGGAAGGAGGCGCGGGTTCAACCCGTGTATCCCCTCCAGGATGATCAGCTGGTCGGGACGCAGGCGGACCACGTCGCCAGGCTCCTGCCGGCCTTTCAGGAAATTGTAGCGCGGCAGCTGCACCTCCTCGCCGGCGAGCAGGCGCCGCAGGTGGTCAGCCAGCTGCGGCAGCTTAAGCGCTTCGATGCTCTCGTAGTCGAGCTGGCCGTTCGCGTCGCGGGGGGTGCGCTCGCGTTCGATGAAATAGCTGTCCAGCTCCAGCGCGAAGGGCGACAGCCCCATCGCCAGCAGTTGCACGGCGAGGCGGCGGGAAAAGGTGGTCTTGCCCGAGGAAGACGGGCCGGAGATCAAAATCAGCCGCGCCTGCGACCGGCGGTCGGCGATCTGGCGGGCGATCTCCGCGATGTGCTGTTCGTGCAGGGCCTCCGAAACCAGGATGATCTCGCGGCTGCGGCCGGCCTTGATGGCGTCGTCGAGCGAGCCCACGCTCGAGATGCCCAGCCGCTCCAGCCACGCGCCGTACTGGTGGAAGGCGCCGAGCAGCTTCGGATAGTCGACCAGCGGCGTGAGCGTGGTGGGCGTGTGCTGGCGCGGGTAGCGGAGCGCAAAGCCGCCGTTCATGGCCGTCAGTTCGAACCACTGCAGATACCCGGTGGAGGGCACCATGTAGCCATGATGATAATCGAGGCAGTCGCCCAGGCGGTAGAGCATGACGGTGGGCTTGCGGCGGTAGCGCATCAGCCGGACCTTCTCGAGGTCGTGCCGGCCTTCAAAGTAGGCGATGGCTTCCTCGACCGTGGTTTCGCGCCCGACAAACGGCAGGTCCTGCGCGACGAGGCGCCGCATTTCCGCTTCGAGGGCTTTCAGTTCGCCAGGCGTGAAGGGCGCCCGCCCGCGCACGTTGCAGTAGTAGCCGCCGGAGGCGAGCGAATGCTCGATGAACAGCAGGACCCCGGGAAACAGGCGGACAAACGCCGCCTCGAGCAGAAAGGTCAGCGACCGGCGATAGAACCGCGCGCCATCCGCCTCCGCCATGGTCACCGGCTGGACGCGCGCTTCCATGCCGATGGGATGGGTCAGCTCGTGCAGTTCCCCGTTGACCACGACGCCGACGAGCGGCGCCGGCAGTTCGGCGGCGATGGGCTGGAGCAGGCTGGCGGCGGTCGCGCCGCGCGGACCGCGCAACGTGCGGCCGTCCGGGAGATGGATTTCAATCTGGCCGCTGGGTTCGACAAAATGGCTGTCAGTCATGGGAGGGTCCCAAGGATTAACGCAGATTGCCTGTCGATGTAAATATTGTCATCGCGGGATCGCTTCGCTTCTCGCCTGACAGCCAATCGTCATGTCGAAGGGTAACATAAACCGCCCCGGTGACGAGCCGGTCGTGCCGCCGTCTTTCAGGGAGCCGCCTTGTTGCGGGGATGGAACCGCGCGTGCTCGGTGATCCGGCGGTCGGGCGCGACGGCGGTGTAGATCTGCGTGGTGCCGATGTTGGCGTGGCCGAGCATCTCCTGGATGGCGCGCAGGTCGGCGCCTCCGCTCAGCAGGTGCGTGGCGAACGAATGCCGCAGCAGGTGCGGTTTCACGGGCCGGGTGATGCCGGCGAGCTTCGCGTATTTCTTGATGAGCACCCAGAGCATTTTTCGCGAGATGGCCGTGCCGCGCTCGCTGAGGAAGAGCTGGCTGCCCGTGCGCGGCTTCACAAAAAACCGGCGGGCGGCGACGAGGTAGATGGCGAGGGCGTCGCGCGCCTTGCTGCCGACCGGCACGACGCGCTCCTTCGAGCCCTTGCCGAACACACGCACGAAGCCGTGGTCGAGGTCGACCTGCTGCAGGGTCAGCCCCGCCAGCTCCGACACCCGCAGGCCGCTCGCATAAAACAGCTCCAGCATCGCCCGGTCGCGCAGCGCGTACGCATCGCCGCCCGCGGGCGCCGCCAGCAGCCGCCCGACCTCGCCCGGAGTGAGCGTGCCGGGAATCTTGCGCACGAGCTTCGGGCCGACGAGCAGCTCCGTGAAATCGCGCTCGCAGAGCCGTTCGCGCACGAGGTAGCGGGCGAACGTGCGCAGCGCCGTCAGCTTGCGGGCCAGGCTGCTGACGGCAAAGGCTTCCTCGCTCAATGAGTAAATCCAGTCCGTGAGCTGCGCCGGCTCAGCCTCCGTCCAGGCACGCACACCCTGGCGGGCGAGAAAACGGGCGCACTGGCGGAGATCGCTCTCGTAACCGGAAAGGGTGTGGGGCGAGAGGCCGCGTTCCAGTTCGAGAAAGCCGATGAACCCGTCGAGGTCGTTGGCGAGCGCCGGCGGCAGCTCTGCCGGCGGGGCGGCGGGCGGGCCGCGGGGGGGCGCTCCGCCGGCTCGCGGCGTCTGGTCATGCGGCGCGGCCCTGCTTTGATTTTCACTTTGGGCCGGGCCGCGTTTCATAGACACACGGGGAGCTTCAGTAGCGCCGACGACGGAATCCAGGCGGTGGGGGCGCGGATTCGCGCACGCGATAGGTGATGCGCGCCTTTTCGAGGTCGTAGGGACTCATCTCCATCTTCACCCGGTCGCCCGCGGCAATCTTGATGAAGTTCTTGCGGAGCTTGCCCGAGATGTGGGCCAGCACGGTGTGTCCATTGGACAGCACCACCCTGAACATCGTGCCAGGCAGGACGGTTACGATTTTACCCTCCACTTCGATCGATTTACCGTCGGACATACGGGACGTGGCGGAAGCCAGGAGACAGTTTGTACATGTGGTTAAGTCGGCTGCTAAAAGACTGTTGTAACTGGGTAAGGCTGCACGTAAGTCAAGGCTTTATCCTTCGGAGTCCGCCCTGTTCGCTAATATCGCCGGAGTTTGTCATTGCGAGGAGCGAAGCGACTACCGAGCTTGGCCTTGCCAAGCGACATTCCGCCAAGCAATCCAGCTGGATCGCCATCCTCCTTCGCCAAGGCTACGGAGGACAGGCCAGCCCGTTCTGCTGGCCGGCAGAACGGGCTCGCGATGACCAGGCAAATTACGAGACTTTCGCCTTTTTCCCGAGATGACCGACGCCCGCCCTCCTCCCGCCGACTGTCCGTTCCAGAAGGTCTTCCCCTCGCAGCTGCTGCGCGACGACGCCTTCTACATGTGGCTGGCCTACAACGAGGCCATCGATGCCTGGCGCGAGGACGAGGTGCCGATCGGCGCGGTGATCGAACTGGGCGGCGAGGTGATCGCCGCAGCCCACAACCAGGTCGCGGGCACGCGCGATCCCACGGCGCACGCCGAAATACTCGCCATGACCCAGGCCGCGCGCGCCATCGGCGACTGGCGCCTCAACGCGGCCACGCTTTATGTGACCAAGGAACCCTGCCCCATGTGCTCCGGCGCCACCCTCATGGCGCGGATCAAACGGGTGGTCTACGCGGTCGCCGACCCCAAGATGGGCTGCCTCGGCGGCGCGACCGATCTCAACGCCCTGCCGCAGGTGAACCACCACCTCGAAATCACCCGCGGCGTGTTGGACAGCGAATGCCGCGATCTGCTGCAGGCGTTCTTCCGTCTGAAGCGCGCGGAGGAGCCCTAGCCCGCACCCATGCGCGGAGGCATGCTGGATCCAGTTTTAATTCAGAAGCCAAGAGACTAAGAAGGGGAAACCTTCTCTCCAGTCTCCTAGCTTCCTGGCTTCCTGGCTTCTGAATTCGACTGGACAAAACCCAGCCAGCGGTTGACGGAGCCTTGCTCCGGTGCACTATTACCGGTTGGAATCACTCCAACCTTAATCTTTCACACCCATGGCTTACGAACTTCCGAAACTCGACTACGCTTACAACGCCTTGGAGCCGCACATCGATGCGCGCACGATGGAAATCCATCTCACCAAGCACCATCAGGCCTACATCAACAACGCCAACAACGTCATGAAGGATCATGCCGTGCTGGCCGCGCTCGACGTCAACACGCTCATCGGCGACCTCGGCAAGGCGCCCGAGGCCGTCCGCGGCGTGCTGCGCAACAACGCCGGCGGCCACAGCAACCACGCCTTCTTCTGGAAAATCCTCGGCCCGGGCAGGGGTGGCGCGCCCAAGGGCAGACTGGCCACGGCCATCACCGGCACCTTCGGCGGGTTCGACAAGCTCAAGGAGGACTTCACCAAAGCCGCGGTCGGCCGCTTTGGCAGCGGCTGGGCCTGGCTCGTCGTGACGCCTGACAAGAAGCTGGCCGTCGGCTCCACCGCCAACCAGGACAGCCCGCTCATGGGCAAGGCGGTCGCCGGCTTCGAGGGCCGGCCCGTCATTGGCCTCGACGTGTGGGAACACGCCTACTACCTCAACTACCAGAACCGCCGCCCGGACTATGTCGCCGCGTTCTGGAACGTGGTGAATTGGGATCAAGCCGAGGCGAATTATCAGGCCGCGCTATAACCCACCGCACCCCCGCCCACAGCCATCCCTCTTTTGCGAGGCCGCACCTTCACCGGTGCGGCTTTCTTGGTCGTTTTCCTAATCTGCCCTGTCATCGCGAGCCCGGCGCAGCCGGACGTGACGATCCAGCACCGCGGCGGCGGCGGGGTCCAGCTGGATTGCTTCGTCGCTCTGCTGGCCAGCAGAGCTCCTCGCAATGACAAATTAGGACACGGCGGCTTTTTTTGCTTTATTTCCCTGCCGCTTCGTGAAGCGGTAGGGAGACAACCGCCCGCGATATTCCCGGTTCACACCTTGGCCTCTTCTCCGCAATCCGTTCTTGATCAAATCCAGTTCCCCGTCAGTCAGTAACCTGCGACAACCACCGCTACCCACCACCTGATGAATCTCCTCCCGCTGCGTCTGGTCCTTTGCCTCGCCTTTGTTTCGGTTCTGTCTGCCGAGCCCGCCAAACCCATTCGAGGCGTCGACCGATCTTACATGGAGCTCACCGTCTCACCGGACAAAGACTTCTACGCCTACGCCAATGGCGCGTTCAACCAGGTGCCGATTCCCGGCGAATACGCGGCCTACGGCGTGAACCAGGAGATCGATGAGCGGAACTTTGCCCTGCTCAGGGAAATCCTCGAGACCTCCGCGAGAACCGGCGGACCCAAGGGCAGCGTCACCCAGCGCGTCGGCGACTTCTATGCGGCCGGCATGGATGAGGCGGCCATCGATCGCGCAGGATTGCAGCCCCTGAAACCGTGGCTGGACGACATTCAGGCCATCACGAGTCCAGCGGCGCTCGTGACGCTCATCGGCCGTCTGCAGGCCCAGGGCCTCAATGTCGGTTTTGAGTTCGGTGTGAAAATCGACGACAAGGACAGCACGGCCATGATCACGGCCCTGGCGCAGGGCGGTCTCGGCCTGCCGGAGCGCGACTATTATTTCCGGACCGGGAAAAACGCGGACGAGATCCGCGCCGCTTATGCGATTCACATTGCGCACATGCTCGAACTGTCCGGCGATTCACCGCCGGCGGCCAAGGCCGCCGCGGAGGCCATCCTGGCCCTTGAGACGAAGCTGGCCAAGGCTTCACGCACGCTCGTAGAGCGGCGCGATCCGGAGAAAAACTACCACAAGTTCGAACGGACGGCGCTGGCCAAGCTGGCCCCGGGCTTTGACTGGGACGGCTATTTCACGGCCGTCGCCCTCCCGGCCACCGAGGCCAAGCTGCTGGTGGGCCAGCCGGAGTTTTTCTCGGCGTGGGCCGGCCTGCTCGCCTCCGAGCCGCTGGCGACGTGGCGCGACTACCTCCGCTGGCACCTGCTGTCGGAAACCGCGAATTACCTGAGCCGGCCGTTCGTGGAGGAACACTTCACCTTTTATAGACGGACCCTCTCCGGCACGACGGAGCAGCGGCCGCGTTGGAAGCGCGTGCTGGCCGCGGCGGATGAGGCCATCGGCGAGGATCTGGGCCAGCTTTACGTGCAGAAGGCCTTCAGCCCGGCCGCCAAGGCCCGCACGCTGGAAATGGTGAAGTTGCATATCGAGGCCATGCGGGCGCGCATCCACGCCGCCGACTGGATGAGCGAGGCGACCAAGGCGCAGGCTTACAAGAAACTGGACGCCACGCGCATCAAGGTGGGCTATCCCGACAAGTGGCGGGACTACAGCAAGCTCGACCTCGCGCGGCGGCCTTACGTCCTGAATTTCCTGGCCGCCGGCGCCTTCGAATTCCAACGGCAAATGGCCAAGCTTGGCCGGCCCGTCGACCGGAGCGAATGGCTCATGACCCCGCAGACCAACAACGCCTACTACGAGCCCTCGCTCAACGAAATCTGTTTCCCCGCCGGCATCCTGCAGCCGCCCTTTTTCGACCAGCAGGCCGATGACGCCTCCAACTACGGGGCGCTGGCCTCGACCATCGGTCATGAACTCACCCACGGTTTCGACGACGAAGGCCGCCAGTACGACTGGGAGGGCAATCTGAAGAACTGGTGGACGGAAGCGGACGCCAAGGCTTTTCAGGCGCGGGCGGAGCGGGTGGCGCAGCAGTACGACGCCTTCGAGGTTCTGCCCGGACTTCACATCAACGGTCACCAGACCCTGGGTGAGAACATCGCTGACATCGGCGGACTGCGCGTGGCCTACGACGCCTACAAGCTTGCGACCAAGGGCAGGCAACTCGATCCCATCGACGGCTTCACGCCGGACCAGCGCTTCTTCATCGCCTTCGCCCAAGGCTGGCGCACGAACCAGCGTGTCGAGCAACTGCGTCTGCAGGTCGCCAGTAACATGCACAGCCCCGTCCGGTGGCGCGTGCTGGGACCCGTGGCCAATTTTCCCGAGTTCCGCCGGGCCTTCGGTTGTCCGGAGCCCGCGGAAACCTGGCCGCCCATCTGGTAGGCCGCCGGCTGCGCGGCTGCCGGCCCCGCAGCCTTAGTTTTCCATCTTCGCCCTGAGCAGCGCGAGGCTGCGCTTGGGATTGATGAGATTCACGCGACCGTTCGCACTGCGCTCGGCCCCGAGCTTGATGAGGGCGATCACCTGCTCGACCGTCAGTTTCGGATCGAGCGCGAGAAGTTTCGCGGCAAGGTTGACGACGTTGGGCGAGGCCATGGAGGTGCCGGAGTACTTCAACCGCTCTCCGCCTGGAATGTAGCTGTCCACCTCGAAGCCGTTGGCATGGACCGCGACCACCGCGCCGTAACTCGTGAACGAGGTTTCCTCGCCGGCTTGATCCACCGCCCCGACGGTCAGCATGTTCGGCAGTCCGAAGCCAGAGGGCAGCATCTCGTCGAACCCGACGTCGTTGTCGCTGTTGCCCGCGGCGACGACAAAGAGAATCTCGGGCGCGTTTTTCATCGAGTCGTAAAGCGCGTCGCGTTCGATCTTGAACAGCTCCCGCGCGAGCTTTTTCCGCTCCTCGGGTGTGCCGCCGGCGCCATTGAGTTCGAGCGCCGACTCCCAGTCCTTGGGCGAGCCGCCCCAGCTCATGTTCACGACGCGCACGCCGTGCTGCTGGAAATACGCCACGGTGTCGCGCTCGGCCGCCGCATTCTTGAGCGACAGCTCCCTCGTCGGCAGTTCGGGAATCATCCGGTAATCGAAGGTGATGCGCGCCACGAGGAGCCGCACCGCGGGATTGCCGGCGGCGGCGATGCCGGCGACGTGCGTGCCGTGCGTATAATCGCCGAACAGATTGAGGCTCTCGAGGAACGGCTTCACCTCATCGGCCTGCATCGCGGCGATGCGCTTCTTGATCTCGGCCGCCTCCGGGCTGTCGATGTTGGCCCGGATGTCGAGCATGCCCTTGGTCAGGTTGCGCAGCTCCGGATAGCGGGCGCGCTGGGCATCGTCGAGCGGGATCAGCAGCTCGGGTGTGCGATCGGCGTGCAGCGTGAAGGCGATGCCGTGCACGTCGGCCACGAAGCCGTTGCCGTCGTTATCGCGGCCGTTGTCCCGCTCCCGGGGGTTGGTCCAGAGCTGATTCTTGTAGATCGCGACATCGACGCCGCTGTCCCAAATGCCGACGACGACCGGCGTTAGGTTCTGGTTCGCCTGCAGGTCGAAACTCCGCGCGGCCCAGATGTCGGGCTTGGCCTTTTTGTGCGCCGCGACGTAGGCCGTGAGCACCGCGACGCGCTCGGCCTTCAACGGCAGCCAGAGCGCCACTGACGTGCGCGCACTCACGAGGGTTTCCGCGACATCGCCACTGATGACACCGGTCTTGTCCACCGCAGGTTGAAATTCATTCGCGAGCCGGCCGAGCGTGACCGCCTCGGACGCGATCTCGGCGCTGCCCTTCACCTGCTGGATCAGGTCACCCACCAGCTCCCACGACAAGGCGCCGACTTTCTCGGCATACAGCTTCTTGAACGCCGCGTGGAAGGCGGCGGCGTCCTGCGGCGCGGCGCGATGGGCGGCCACAAACGATTCGGCCAGCAGACCGGTCAGTGCCTTCGTCGCGGGTTTCTGCTCGAGCGCGCGGATGGCCTCGATCCGCTGGAGCGCGTCATCGAAGCGCCCCTCGTTCAGGTCCATCGAAAGCAGCACACCGAGCACGTCCTGCCGCGTCGCCCGATCCTCAATGTCGTAGTCGGCGAGCAGTTTTTCGAGGTCGGCGCGCACCTTCGGAGCCAGTTGCTGGTACGCGTCTTCCTGGGTGACGACATCGGTGACCTTTCCCTTGAACTCGTAGCTGAAGCGGGGGAGCTGGTCCTGCGACGTGATTTTCGGTTTCTCGGCGGCCCGCACCGGCGCAAGCCCGATGGCGGCCGCGAAGGCGGCAAGCAAGGCGAGACGTTTCATGAAGCCGACAAATTATCACCCCGACGCGTCGCTGCAACTCCCCTGCGGCGAATGGTCGTCCGACCGCGACCAGCGGCTTTGTCCCGCCTCCAAACGGTTGGCCGGTCTGGCTGCGCAACTTGGCGCCGTTGTCCGCCCTGCTTTTCCCTGTGGGTGCGCAAGCGCAAGGAGGCGCCGGTTGGAATGAGTCGCGGCCTACTTGAAAATCACCGCGGGAAAAGTCCCCCCAGGATGGCGGTGGGCCGGCCTTTGGCGTCGCGCACCCCGAAACTGTCATTGTAATCCCACACGGCCCAGCCCCAGCCGCGGCTTTCACACGCCTCGCGCACCGCGGCGATCCACCGGCGCTGCGAGTCGGGATCGGCCGCCTTATAGACTCCGAATTCCCCGAGATAGATTTCGCGGCCCCCGGCGTTTTCCGCCGCCCACGCCGCGACCTTGGCAAAACCAGCTTCGATGTCGGCGACCGTCAGCATGTCACCAGTCTTGATGTGAAGAGTGAGCGGATGCCCCTGGGCGATTGAGCCGGTGAGATCGGGCACGCGTCCAGGAAAGGGGACGGGCGGCATGGTGTCCTTGAACCCCACCCACGGGGCGCGCTGGTGGGTGAAAACGATCGGCTCGTAGTAATGCACCGTGATCGCGATGTTGGGATCGTCGGGGACCTCCAGATCGGCCACGGTGCTGAAAATGCTCCACTTGTTCGACGAGAGATACACGATGCGCGTGGGGTTGCTCTCGCGGATCGCCGCCAGCATCCGGCGGTTGAAAGCGTTGAGCTGCTGGTTCTCGGCCGCGACTGGTTCGTTCAGGATCTCGAACCGAAGCCAGGGACCTTCGTTGGCATAACGCCGAGCCAGACGCCCCCAGAAATCCGCCACCTTTTTCTGCAGCGCCAGGTCCTCGAACGCACGCTTGTCGCTGCCGCCGTTATTGAAGTCGGCCCCGGGCAGGAAATGCATGTCGAGAACCACGCCGAGCCCGCGCGGCCGGGCCCAGCGCACGGTGTCGTCGACCGGCTGCAGCTTCGCCTCGTCGAGCGAGCCGTCGGGCTTGAGGCAGAGCCGTCCGTCGACCGGCAGGCGGATGTGGTCGAACCCTTGCTGCGCGATCCATGCCACGTCCTGCTCGCCAAACCACGGGGCGGCATAGGTCAGGGTGTCGGTATTCTGCGAGAGCCAGTGCGAGATGTTGACTCCGCGTTTGAAAGTGTAGGCCCGCTGCGTCGCACCGGCGGCGGGCAGGAATGAAGAGGAAAATGCGAAGCCGGACGTGAGCGCCAGCCAGCACAAGCAGGGTTTGGTGTTCATTTGAGATTTACATGAAAATGCGGCTGGCGGCCAGTCATGGCAAATCTGTACCATGGGCATGCCGGATCGCGCCATGAAATACACCTATGACGAGCTCGCCAAGATGATTGATCACTCGCTCCTGCATCCGACGATGACGGATCAGGAGCTGGAGGAGGGCTGCCGGATCGCCACCCGCTACGGGGTCGCGTCGGTTTGCATCAAGCCTTACGCCGTGAAGCGCGCGGCCGAACTGCTCAAGGGCAGCGGTGTGCTCGTCGGCGCCGTCATCGGCTTCCCGCACGGCAACAGCGCCACGGAGGCAAAGCGTTACGAGACCGGATTGGCCTGCCGGGACGGGGCGGTGGAGATCGACATGGTCATCAACATCGGTAAGGCCCTGAGCGGCGACTGGGGCTACGTCGAGCGCGACATCCGGGCCGTTTGTGATGAGGCGCACCGGCACGGCGCAAAGGTGAAGGTCATCTTCGAAAACGATTACCTGACGAGAGGCGGCGCGGGCCTGGGCGGCGACGACTTCAAGCGCCGGCTCTGCCAGATCGCCGGGCGCGCCGGGGCGGACTGGGTGAAGACCTCGACCGGCTACGGCTTCGTCAAGGGCGTCGACGGCCGGTACTCCTACCAGGGCGCGACCGAGCACGATCTCGCCCTGATGCACGCCAGTTGCCCGCCGCAGGTGCAGGTCAAGGCCGCCGGCGGCGTGCGCGATCTCGATGGCCTGATCCGCGTGCGCGACTCGGGCGCCACGCGCTGCGGCACCACCGCCACCGTCGCGATCCTGGATGAATACCGCCGGCGCGAGGCAGCGGAGAAGGCGGCGCCGCGGTGAGCCGCCCGTTCCCCTGAAATCAGCCGCCGGTCAGTCCGCGGTCACTGGATCCAGTAGCTCGCCTGCGAAACCTGGCCGAGCGCTGACGGGCTGATGCGCGTGGCCTTGCGGGTCTCGGTGTCGAGAATCCACAGGCTGCGCTGGTTGGCCTGGCGCGCCGTGTAGAGGAGATGCCGGCCGTCGGCCAGCCAGCATGGTTCGATCGCGTCCAGCGGCGCGCTTGACACCTGCGTCGCCTGCCGGGTGGAGAAATCGTAGACGGCGATTTGAAATCCCCGGCCCACGCCCATCGTGAACGCGAGTCTGTTCGCGTCCCAGCGACACCAGTCGGGCTCGGCACAATAGCGGCTGATGTTCGTCGGCAGGCGCTGCGGCGTGGCTCCCACCGCCGCCGGCATGACATAAAGCTGCGGTCCGGGCTCGGAGGTGAACACCAGCCGCGTGCCGTCGGGCGACCAGCACGGCCCGGCCTTGACGGCCGGATAACGCGTGAGTCGCGAGATCATCTTGCCCTGTGTATTGCTCACGTAGATCTCGGAATACCCCTCGCCGCTCAGCACCATCACGACCCGGCCCCCGTCCGGGCTGTACCGTCCGCCGGTGTTGGTTCCCTGCACGCTGACAAAAAGCGTCGGGGCCCGCGTGCTCATATCCAGCACATAAATGTCCGGAAACCCGTTGCGATAGCTGGTGAAAATCAGCCGGCGGCCGTCGGGCGACCAGCGCGGCGTGATGATCTGCCGGCTGACTCCCGGCCAGCCGACCACCTCGCCTCCGAACAGGTCGGAGGTCATGATTTCCATGCCGTTGCCGCGGTCGCTGATGAACGCGATCTTCCCGGCGAAAAACCCGCGCAGCTTGCTCGTGTACGCCACGGCGACGTCGGCCGCGCGCAGCAGCGCGTTGCGCGCGCTGGTGCCGGTGGCGACCTCGCTGTACGGCGGCAGGCCCGTCGCCCCGCGCGTGATTTCCACGCGCACCTGCGCCGGCGCGACCTGGGTGAAGTTGAGGTCGTACGCCGCGCCGCCGGCCACGAGCCGGTAGGCGCCGTGCGCCCCGAAGGCCAGGCGCGCCAGACGGTCGAGCTCGGGCGTGGAGGCATGGACCTGGAGGGAGGTCACATTCCGGTCGGCGTCGATGTCGACGATGCCGATGGGTTTGCCCTGGTCGGCGCAGGCCGTCGCGGCCGCTGCCACCGGCAGGAGGAGGGAGAGAAGACAGGATCGCATGGAACGATGGTTGGGAAGGACCGCGCCGGGCGCGGCGAGTTTCTTATTTACAGACCGGGCCGCCTGCACAACGTAAATCCGCCTTTCGCGGCCCAGGCGGCGTCACTTGTATTTGCCGGCGGGCTGCACACCTTTCACCACCGCACCGTGACCCCTGAAGCCATCAAGGAAGCCCTCAAGCAGGTGAAGTATCCCGGCTTCAGCCGGGACATCGTGTCGTTCGGCCTCGTGCGTTCCGCGGCTGTGGTCGAGGGCACGGCGAAGGTTTCGCTCGCGCTGACCACCTCCGATCCGCACGTGCCCGCCGCGCTCAAGGCCGAGGTGGAAAAAGTACTACGCGCCCTGCCGGGGGTGCGGCAAACCGTCGTCGAGATCGCGGTCTCGCCCGTGCGCACCCCCGCCACCGCCGCCGGCGGCAAGCTGGCCGGGAGCGGCGCGCCCAAGGGCATCAAGCACGCCGTGGCCATCGCCAGCGGCAAGGGCGGCGTGGGCAAATCCACCTTCGCGGTCAACCTGGCGTGCGCGCTGGCGCAGGTGCTCGCGGCGCAGGGCCAGGCCGGCCGCGTGGGCCTGCTGGACTGCGACATTTACGGACCCACGGTGCCGCTCATGATCGGCCTGAGCGGGCGGCCGGAAATTGAGGGCGACGGCGCCGACGCCATGCTCCTGCCGATGGAAATCCACGGCGTGAAGGTCATGTCGATGGGCTTCCTCGTCGATGACGACACGCCGGTCATCTGGCGCGGCCCGATGATCATGAAGGCCGTGCAGCAGTTCGTGCAAAACGTGAGGTGGGGCGAACTCGAGGTGCTGCTCATCGACCTGCCGCCCGGCACGGGCGACGCGCAGCTTTCGCTCGTGCAGATCCTGCCGCTCGACGGCGCCGTGCTCGTCACCACGCCCCAGCTCGCCGCGACGAACGTGGCGCGCAAGGGCGGCCTGATGTTCCGCAAGGTCAACGTGCCCCTCCTCGGCGTGGCGGAAAACATGAGTTATTTCACCGATCCCGCCGGCCGCCGCCACCATCTCTTCGGCGAAGGCGGCGGCGCCCGCCTCGCCGACGCGCTCGGCACCGCGCTGCTGGGCCAGGTGCCTCTGCTCCCCGAAATCCGGGCGGGCGGCGACGCCGGCAAACCGGCCGTCGTGAGCGAGCCCGGGGGCGCCGCCGCGGAGGCGTTCCGCGCGATCGCGCAGAGTTTGCTTGACCGGCTGGCAACCGCCGGTCGTTGAATTGACAGCCCTTTTTGCTTGCTTCTAGGTTAAACACCATGGCGCTGACCAAAGAAGACGTGGTTTCCGTGTTGCGCACCTGCCGCGACCCGGAGATTCCCGTCAATATCGTGGACCTCGGACTCATTTATGACGTTGACGTCCGGGAGGCTGCTGCCACCGAACCCGGCTATGATGTCAGCGTGAAGATGACCTTGACCTCGCCCGGCTGTCCCATGTCGCAATCGATCTCCGCCGAGGTGCACCGCAAGCTCCTCGGCCTCGATCGCGTGCGGCACGCGAAGGTGGATTTCGTCTGGGAGCCGGCCTGGCACCCTTCGATGATCACCGCCGAGGGGCGCCACCATCTTAACCCAACCTGACGACCGAGGTCTCCATGTCTTCCCAGCCCAAAGAACCTGAAACCTCGCGCGACTTCGTAAAGCAATCCTCGCTGTATCAGGAATTCCTCGCCGAGCGGGAAGAGATTCTTCGCCACAAGTGGCTCGAGTCCGAGCGCCTGGGCTACGACATCGGCTTTGAGCGCGCACTGCTCGACTGGATCCGCAAGCATCGCGACGGGTGGCGCGCCCATCGGCGTGCGCTGCTCCAGCAACAACAATAGCAGCAGGCGCAGGCCGCGCCCCGGCCGGCCGCCGGCGTCCCGGTCGAGGCCCCGCAGAAACAATAAAACCGACCCCACGTGGGGTCGGTTTTGAGGGAACGACATCCGCGCCAGCGCCGGTGCGGTCAGGGGAAGGAGAGCGGGCTTACTTGATTTCCTTGTGCAGCGTGTGCCGGCGCAGGAAGGGATTGTACTTCTTCTTCTCGATGCGCTCGGTCACGGTTTTCTTGTTGCGCGTGGTGAGATAGCGGGAGGGCGGCTTGCCCTCCTTCCGGGCTTCGGTGCACTCGAGGGTGACGACTTCTTGCATGGCGGGAAATGGTTGGAGGGGTCAGAGCAAAGGGGCCGGCCGGCGGGGCGCAACCCCAAAGTGACACCCACCGGCGACCGCCGGGTGCGTTCAGGTTCCGCTCATCCTCTTTTCCGTGAGCGGCAGCATGACCCCGCGGCGGAAGAGCGTCACCTGGCCCGTGCTCGACGAGATGACGATGGCGATGCACTGCGTGGCCACCGAGATCGCCGCCGCCGCCGCGTGGCGTGAACCGAGCCCGCTCGGCAGCGCGTGATCATAGTCCGCCGCCTGGATGAGGCTGCCCGCCGATTCCACCACGCCGTCGCCCCGGATGATGAACGCGCCGTCGATCAAGGAAAACTCCTTGATCGTCTCATCCATGAACGGACTGAGGATGTTCCGGTCCTCCTCCTTGTAGCCGTAGAATGGATTGAGCACGAGCGGCTTGATGAATTTGTCCACCTTGTCCGTGTCGCCCACCACAAAGAGTCCGCCCACCGGCCGGCCTTCGCGGCCCTCCACCGCCAGGTCCGTGGCGACCGCCAGCACGCGCTCGAGCACCTCGGGTTTCACGTCGGACGGCAGGAGGTCGGCATGCCCCGTGAGCAGCGTCTGGAACTCGCGCTCCACGTCGACCACGACGACCGTGTCGAACTGGTTGCTGCCCGCGATGCCGCCCACACAGCAGAGGCGGTCGTTGAAGCTGATGAGCCCGCGCGTGAGCGCCACCAGCACGGCGCTCCGGAGTTGCGCCAGGCGCTGGTTGGAAAACGAACGCACTTGGATGATCTCGGCGAATCCCTTCCGTTCCTCGCCGGATTCGCCGGGATTGCGGGTCACCAGGATGGTCTTGTTCGCTCCGAACCACTTGCCCGCTTCGATGCCGCCCACAAAGGTGTCGCCGAACACCATGATCGCCGAGCAGCCGCAGCCCTTGGCCACGCGCTCCGCCTCGCGAAACATGATGCGATTGACGCGATTCTGCTGCAGCTGCGCCGGTCGCGCCGCGATGCCGCCGAGACCGATGAAGAGGCGGTCGTAGAAAAGGTCGAGATCCGGGGCCTGAATCAGGCTGTGGACGAACTCCGGCTCCTTGACCAGCCGGGCGAGCGAGGCGAGGACCTGCAGGTAGTCGCGCGCGGTCTCGTCCGCGATGAGCATGATGATGAGGTGAATCCGCTCGTTGTCCTTGAGCCCGTCATAGCGGATGCCCGCCTGGCTGCGGCCGATCGCCAGCACGTAGCGGCGGCGCATCTTCACGCGCAAATGCGGCAGCGCCACCCCCAAGCCGAGGTAGGTGGTCATCGTGTTCTCGCGCTGCAGCAGACCCCGCAGCAACGCATCCCGGTTGAGGTCGGAGAAACGGCTGGTGGAAATCTCCAGCAGTTCCGCCAGCGCCCCCTTCAGGTCGCTGCTGATGAGGTCCACGATCCTCTGGCGCGTGATGAATTTTTCGATCCGCATGCGGAAATCCTGTCACGACGCCGGCCGGGCGTCGCGGGCGGTCACCTCTCCCAGTCCAGCGCGCCTTTCCTTACCTCGTAAACCAGGCCGAGCACCAGCAGCCCGAGGAAGAAAAGCAGCGGCAGCAGGATCGGGATGTGATTCGCCAGAAACTCGCGGTAGACAAAGGTCGCGGGGATGAGAAAGATCACCTCGATGTCGAGGAGGATGAACAGCAGCGCGGTGACGAAGAATTTCACCGAGAACCGCGCGTGGACGAGCCCCCCGCCCGCCACGCCGCATTCGTAGGCCGTGTCCTTGATCTTGTTCTTCTTCGCCCGCTGGCCGAGGAGGTGGCTCGCGCCGATGACTGCGGCGGCAATGCCCGCAGCCAGGATGATCTGGTACAGGAAGGGCAGGTAGGCGGCGGATGACATCGTGACTAAGTTGCCCGGAAGCAGGCGGATGACACAAGTGGAAATTTAGTACTGACACCGTTTGTCATGGCGAGGAGCTCTGCTGGCCAGCAGAGCGTCCACCGCGCCCGGCCGGCCAGCAGAGCGTCCATTTGCTGTCCCTCATTCCGGACAGAGTGGCCACAGCTGGGAAAATGCCTCACGGCCGCAACGGGGGGCTGGCCGGCACCCGCACCCACTGGACCGAGCTGACTTGGTCCGAGCCCACGCCGAGCTGTTCGGCAAATTCCAGCATGCGCAGGCCGTCGGAATCGATCTCCTTGAAGCCGGCCTGCAGGCGGCCGCGGTTGATGCGCTCGAGCATGAGCGCGTCAAGCATCACCGGATCGGCGCTCAACCAGAGGCGCGGTTCGGACAGCGTGTAGAGCGAGTTAAAGTAGGGCCCGCCGATGAACTGGTAGCGTTCGAGGCTCACAATCGAAAACACCCACGTCATGCGCAGCTCGGGGATGGCCGCCATTTCGGCCACCGCCGCGGGGGCATTGGCCGGGCTGCGGAAGAAACGCAGGGTGTTCGAGGCGTTCCAGAGCGTGGCGTTGACCAACGCGCCGTTGATGCCGAGCACCGGATGGTCGGTGTAGACGGGCAGGTTGATCCAGAAGTCGGAGTCGAGAAACAGCGGGGTATCGAGAAAGCTTTTGCGGTCCTCATCCACGGTGGTCTGCAGCTTGCCGCCCGCGGCTTCCTCGACCGCTTTTTCGTTGAGAATCGGATCGAAGCGCGTCGGCAGCGGGCTGTCGTAGAACCAGGTCGGATCGTAGAACTTGCCCGACTCGAGCACATAGACCGGATGGTTCTTGAACGGGGTTTCGCCCGTGGCGAGCGACGGCAGATAGTTCGTGAACCGCATCCGGAGCTGGCTGAGACCGACGAGGAAGATGTTCTCGGTTTTGAAGCCGCGCCGTTCCAGCGCCGCAATCACCGCGTGCACGAGCGGAATCGGGGTGGCCAGACCGGGACCGGAGTCGCTGTAGATCTTCAGGCCGACCTTGCCCTTTGGTCCCGGCACGAGGCGCCGGCCGCTGATCTGCTCGAAACGGGTGAACAGCGTCTCGACCGCTCCCGCGTAATCCTTTTCGCTAAAGCTGCTAAGTTCGCTTTCCAGCACGGGGCCGGGCACGGCTTTTTGTGGCAGTTCCGCCTCCGCCGCCCGCACCGGGCCGGCCCCCGCCAAGCCGAGCGCGATCACCGCCATCACCACGCGCCAGGTGGGACCGTCCGTCAATTCACTCCGTAAATGCATGCTCGATATGTCGTTCAAACCCGCGTATGGTTCCACGCGGAAGGCGGGAAACTTGACACACCTCTCCATGAGTTGAAAGTGCATTCTTTGTTTTTTCCCGCCGTCCGCCCCGCGCCGCCGCCCGCCGCGCCCGGCGTTCCGCCATGCCCGCCATCAAATCCACCAGCCTGCGCGACCTCAAGGCCCGCGTAAACCTCCTCGAGGTGGTGTCCCGCGTGGTGACCGTGCGCAAGGTTGGCGCGCGCTTCCGCGCGCTCTGCCCGTTTCATCAGGAAAAGACGCCGTCCTTCTACATCAATCCGGACAAAGGGCTCTACCACTGTTTCGGCTGTGGCAAAAGCGGCGATCTGATCGCCTTCGTGCGCGAGACCGAGCAGCTCAGCTTCACCGAGGCGGTCGAGACGCTGGCCAAGCGCTTTGGCGTGACCCTCGAATACGAGGCGGGGTCGGGCCCGAGCCGCGAGGAACGCTCGTTGCGGCAGGAGCTGTTTGAGCTGCATGAGCTCGCCGCCGAGCACTTCCATCAGGCCTTCAAGGGCCCGGGCGCCGGCGGCGAATTCATGCGCACTTACTGGACGGAGAAGCGGCGCTTCCCGCCGGAGCTGGCCGACGAGTTCAAGATTGGCGTGGCCGATGAAAATGGCAGTGACCTGGCGGCCGTGCTGATGCGGAAGAAGTTCTCCGAGGAGGCGCTGCGCCAGTGCGGCCTGTTCTTTGCGCCGCGCGACGGAGGACCCATCCTGCTCGGCACGCTCAGGCACCGCTTCCGCGGCCGGCTGATGATCCCCATCCGCGACCACCAGGGGCGCGTCGTGGCGTTCACGGCGCGGCAGACCGACCTCACGCCGGCCGACGATCCCGCGCGCGAGGCCAAGTACGTCAACTCGCCCGAGACGCCGATTTTCACCAAAGGCAACCTGCTCTTCAACCTCGACCGCGCCCGCTCGCACGTCGGCGAAGACCGGCCGTTCGTGCTGGTGGAGGGCCAGCTCGACGCGCTGCGCTGCTGGCACGTCGGCCTCAAGACCGCCGTCGCGCCGCAGGGCACGGCCATCACCGAGACGCAGCTCGCGCTCCTGCGCCGCTATCACGAGCAAGTCGAATGCTTCTTCGACAGCGACAGCGCCGGCCAGAAGGCCGCGCTGCGCTTCCTGCCGCTGGCGCTCAAGGCCGGGCTGGAGGTGCGCTTCCTCACGCTCGCCGGCGCGGAGAAAGTCGACCCCGACCTGCTTTTCCTCGAACGCGGCCTTCCCGCTTACGACGAGTTGCGCCGCAGCGCCCTTAGTATGATGGGATTCATGCAACGGTACATTCTGCCCGACCCCCGCTCGGCGACGCCGGAAGCCACCGCACGGGCCATCCAGCAGATTTATGAGGTCATTGCCGCCACAGACTCGGAGGTCTTGCAGAAGCAGCTTCTGTCCGAAATCGCGCCCGCGATTGGTGCACTCCGAGTCATGCCGGATGTCTTCGAACGGGATTTCCTAAGATTTACCCGCAGCCGGAACCGTCTCATCCCCCCCTCCTCCGTTGTGCCCGGGCCGGGCAATCTTCCCGCTGCCGCGACGGTCCGTCCGCCGGAGCACGACCTGCTGCTGCTCTGCCTGCACTATGAACAGTTCGGCAAGCCGCTCGCGCACGAGCTGCTCCCCCGCGACTGGATCGATGCGACCCACCCGGCTGGCAGCATCCTCCGGCGCTTCCTCACCGAGTTTGAACACGACGCCTGGCCCGGCCGCGACCATCTCGATGAATTGCTGGGAACCCCGGAGGAAAAAACGCTGGTCGCCGCCCTGCTCTTCGAGCCGCCGGACATCGACGACCCCCGCAAGGTCGTCAATGAAGGCCTGCGCCGCCTGCAGTCCCGCGCGCTCGAACCGCGCTTGCGCCAGATAGAACTTGAAATAGCCGCCAAACAGACGGATGTTGATGCTGACCTACTCCCGCTGCTGAAAAGCCGCTCCGAACTTCAACGCCAGCTCCGCCAGCCGCCCGTGCTGGCGGAGAGGGTGTGATGTTCTCAAATTTTCCCATGCCGCGCCCAGCCAAGTCCGCCAATCACACCCCCAAAGTGGAAGCGCCCGTCCCGCCCGCCGACGACGAGGCGCCCGCGGCCACCGTGCCGACGGCGGCCGGCACGCCCCCCGGCATCGAGATACCCGCGGGCAGCGCCAGCATCAACGAGAAGATCCGCTACCTCATCCGGCTCTCGAAGGAACAGGGCTACCTGACCTTCGACGACATCAACGAAGCCCTGCCGGAGAGCGTCGACAACCCGGAGGACATTGAGAACGTCATTTCCATCCTGCAGAACCTCGAGATCGACATCCTCGATCCGGAGGAGGTCGACAGCTACAAGCAGCGCCAGGAGGAGGCCGAGGAGGAGGAATCGCGCTCTTCGCAGCATGACATCCTGGACGACCCGGTGCGGATGTACCTCAAGCAGATGGGCCAGGTGCCGCTGCTGACCCGCGAACAGGAGGTCGAGATTTCCAAGCGCATCGAGAACGCCGAGCTGCACGCGCAGGAGGCCCTGTTCCGCGCCGGCATCGTCAGCCGCCACATCATCGCGCTCGGACAAAAACTGCTCAACCGCGAAGAGCGGTTCGACCGGATCGTCATCGACAAGAAAATCGACAGCCGCGAGACCTACTTCAAGACGCTGCCCAAGCTGACCGAGATCACCCAGCGGGCCGAGACTTCGGTGGACGAGGCCTGGCAGGAATATCTGAAGGCCCGCTCCGAACCCGAGCGCAAACGGGCGCTGGCGAAATTCCGGAAGCGCGAGAATGCCCTGCGGGCGAACTTTCCGAAATTCTATTTCAAACTGAAGGTTTACGAGGACTACCTCGAAGGCCTCGGCCACCTGCTCAACGACCTCCAGCGGATCCATGATTCGCTGGAGCGCGCGAAGCATCCGAAGACGAAGAAGGATGCCGCCATCGACACCCGCGCGCTGCACCAGCGGCTGCGGCAGATCGAGCAGGAGACGCGCGTCGCGCCGCAGGAGCTGCTGGCGCTGGTTGCCAAAACCCGCACCCATGTGCGCGAGGCCCACCGGGCCAAGACCGAGATGGTCGAGGCCAACCTTCGCCTCGTGATCTCGATTGCCAAGAAGTACACCAACCGCGGCCTGTCCTTCCTCGACCTCATCCAGGAGGGCAACATGGGCCTGATGAAGGCCGTCGAGAAGTTCGAGTACCGGCGCGGCTACAAGTTCTCCACCTACGCCACCTGGTGGATCCGCCAGGCCATCACCCGCTCCATCGCCGATCAGGCGCGCACCATCCGCATCCCGGTGCACATGATCGAGACGCTGAACAAGGTCATGCAGGTGCAGAAGCAGCTCCTGCAGGAATACGGCCATGAGCCCACGCCCGAGGAGGTCGCCGAGGAAATGCAGATGCCCGTCGAGCGCGTGCAGCAGATCATGAAGATGGCCCAGCAACCCATCTCGCTGCAGTCGCCCGTGGGCGACGGCGATGACACGAGCTTCGGCGACTTCATCGAGGACAAGAGCGCGGAGAATCCGTACGACATGACCGCGTTCTCGCTGCTGCGCGAAAAGATCATCGACGTGCTCGACACGCTCACCGAGCGCGAGCGCCGCGTCCTCTCGCTGCGCTTCGGCCTCGTTGACGGCTACAGCCGCACCCTCGAGGAGGTGGGCAAGCAGTTCAAGGTCACCCGCGAGCGCATCCGCCAGATCGAGGCCAAGGCCCTGCGCAAGATGCGCCACCCGACGCGCATCCGCCAGCTCACCGGCTTCTTCGACGCGGAACAGCCCGAGAACGCCAACAACCTGCTCAAGAAGGCCGTGCGGCCGTCCGATTCGAATCCGCCGCCGCCGTAAGTCTCTTCCTTCTTTCTTCTTGCTTCTTGCGTCGGCCGGCGGCGCAGCCGCCGGCGGCCGCTTTCCCTCTTTACAGCCCCGTCCCTCCGGATACCTTCCATCATCATGACCTTTTCCGCACCTCCGCTGGCTATTTTTAATCTCGGCGGCTCCGAACTGATCCTGATTCTGCTGATCCTGCTCCTGCTGTTCGGCGGCTCAAAACTGCCCTCACTGGCCCGCGGCCTTGGCCAGGCAATCCGCGAATTCAAGAAAGCCAGCAGCGAGGAGCCCGAGAGCAAGCCGGCGGAGGGAACCGATGCGTCCAAGCCGGCCGAGCCCAAGAAGCCCGGCAACGGCACCCCGACTCCCGGCGCGAACTGACCGGTGCGGCTGTCAGCTCTCGGTTGTGTCCTAATCTGTCTTGTCATCGCGAGTCTGGCGCAGCCGGACGTGGCGATCCAGCCCCTCGACCGGGCTCGGGGCCCTGACCCTTCGACCTTGCTCAGGGTCATCCTGAGCCTGTCGATGGATGAGCTTGTCGAACGGGCCAGATGGATTGCTTCGTCACCCGCTTTCGCGGGCTCCTCGCAATGACAAATCAGGACACCACCCAGCTCTCTGATCGGATGGTCGATGGCGGCACTTTCGTGCCGGCACCCGGTGTGATCAGGGTTGAACTCCGCCTTGGCGCAACCAAAAGCCCCGCCGTGAAAGGCGGGGCTGGGTAAAAGAATCTCTTCGGATCACTTCTTCGGTTCCACCGAGACGGCGGGCGCCGTCGCTTTGACTTCCAGCAGTTCGATGTCGAAGATCAGCGTCGACCCCGGCGGGATTCCCTGCTGGCCGGTGTCGCCGTAGGCGAGATGCGGCGGTATGTAGAGGCGGATCTTGCCGCCCTGATTGATCTTTTGCAGGCCCTCGGTCCAGCCCGGGATCACCTGGTTGAGCGGGAACTCGACCGGCTCGACCGCCGCACCGGGCTGGCGCGGCTGGAGCGAGGTGTCGAAGACCGTGCCATTGATGAGCCGGCCCGTATAGTGCACCTTGACCGTGTCGGTGGCCTTCGGGTAGGCGCCCGTGCCGGGCAGCACCACTTCATACCGCAGGCCGTCCGCCAACTCGACGACATTTTTGTTGTCCTTGAGCTTGTCGAAAAACGTCTTCGATTCGCCCAAGTTCTGGAGACGCACCTTGGCGAGAAACGCCTCCTGCTTCTTCTGCATGAGCGCGTCCATCTGCGGGCCGATTTTGTCGAGCTCGTAGGGCGCCGCCTTGCCGGCGGCCGCCGCGAGCAGACCCTTCACGACGGCGTCAGTCTGCTCCTTGCTGAACTCGAGCTGGGCCAGACCGAGTCGCTGGCCGACAAACCAGCCGAACGTCTCGAGAATCTGCGGCTCGGTAAACGATGGCACGGGAGCCGGAGCGACAAGCGGCGCCTTGTCCGCGGGCGCGGCCGGGGTGGTGGCGCCCGGCTGACCGGGAATGTTGACTTTGACCTCCTGGGCGGAGAGGTCGGCAAACGTGCCCAGGCTGAGCAGGCACGCGGTGATGAGGTGGAAACGATTCATGGATGCGGTGGTTGATTTGACGTATGGGAAACCGCCGCAGGCGGTTTGTGCCATGGAAAGCGCACGGACATGACAGCCTGCCCCGTGAAAGGCAATCCCTTAGCGCAGACGGTAGTGGGTCGGTTTGTCATTGCGAGGCGTCCCGCTCACGCGGGATGCCGAAGCAATCGAGCTGGATCGCCGCGGCCCGCCCTGCGGGCCTCGCGATGACAAGACAGACTGACTCACTACCGCGCAGCCCCTCCGGCGGAGAGCCCATCTCGCGGCGCAACCGGCGGAGGCAACTCCGGCCTTTCGTTTCCCCCTTTTTTAATGCAAGCTCTTACCCTTCATCACTTCAAACCTCGCAGTAACTCCATGCAACCCGAGTATTTTTGGAACAGCAGCGACGGCCAGATTCTCGCCGTCAAGAACAAGGACGCCAACACGCTCTCCCTCGTTCTCGCGTTCTGGCCGCGCCACCCCGCTGAGCTCGAATTCATTCACGCCCACCGGACCGAGATCCAATTCACGGAACGCAGCACCCTCGCCCGCATCGGCATCGAGATGATCACCGCCGGCGTGCCCACGGTGGATCACAACCGCCTCCTCCTCGAAACCGACGCCTTCCTCTTCGATCCCAGTTTCCCCAACACCCCCTATTGGAAAAAACTGCTCCGCCCGGGCACGCCCGTCGGACGCCTGTTCTATGCTCCCGAGTCGGCCAAGCTTTCCACCAACGAAATCTGGGAGGCGGTGAAGGAAAACCGGATCAAGCTCCCCAACACCATCTCCATCGACCGCCTTGGCCGCGTCTTCCTCACCCCGCACAAGGTCCGCTACACCCTCAATCCGCGGCTGCAGCGCCCCGAGTTCGAGCGCCTGATCAACGGCGACGCCAGCCGCGGCTATCTCGACAAGGTGCAGGTGCGCCACGAAGTCGACATCCTCTCCGTGCCGCCGCGCTCGGGCGTCCTCACCAGCTGCTCGATGTACCTGAAGGAGCATTTCGTCGTGCTCAACCGCGGCGAGGGCAACTTCGGCCTCCATTGCGGCGCCATCCTCCTCGACCCGATCAAGACCTTCGGCACGAACGTCATGCTCGAGATCTACAACAGCGGCGACCAGCCGGTGGTCAATCCCGTGGTCTCGGTCGAGGTCTTCCGCGCGCCCACCTTCGCCGATCCCGAAGTCAGGACGCTGGAGCGGAGGCGCCGCCAGCTCTTCACCTTCGCCGGCGAACTCTACCGCGGCCTCGACCGCAACCCGCCGCACGAGACGGACGGCGTGCCGCGGCCCCGCACGAAGATCACCGTCAAGGGCCAGAGCTCGGTGATGGAGAACCGCTCCCTGTTCCTCCACCTCGGCGGCAACCCGAAAGACCTGGCGGCCCAAGAGAAATCGGCCCGCGGCTATCGCACACTGATCCAGGCGCTCGATCACGCACCCGAAAACGCCGACACTCTCGTCGTCGATTTCTTCCCCAATCTGCTCGAGCACATCGAGCTCCTCACCCGTGTCCCCCAGCTCAAGCTCAAGCGGCTCATTTTCCGCCAACCCTCGCGCACCCACGGCTTCTTCCTCTCCAGCAACGCGCACGCGCGGCTCGATACCTACTTCGCCATCAACCTCGACGTCTACTGGTTCAACACGGCGATGAAGGATCTCTACCTGCACACCTACAAGAAGGACGCGGGCTTTTTCATCCGCGAGGAGTTGGGCAAGCTTTTCCAGGAATCCACCATTCTCGCCTTCTACGGTTCCGCCGTGGAGATTGGCTCCGAGCACTCGGAGAACATCACCGCCCTCATCGGCAAACTCACTGAGTTCATCGGGCCCAAGGTCGGCATCCTCACCGGTGGCGGCGGCGGCGTGATGCGCCTGGCCACCGACCAGGCCCGCCGCGCCCAGGCGCTCACCGGCGCGTGCTTCCTCGAATTGGAGGCCCAGATGCCCGAGCTCGGCGTCGATTTCTTCAACACCTTCCAGGACACCTCGCGTCACAACCGGCAAAAGTGGTTTGAAGTGGCGGACTTTTGCATCTTCAACGTCGGCGGCGTCGGCACGCTGGAGGAGATTGGCATCGAGCTGTGCAACCTGAAGCTCGGCATCCGTCCGCGCGTGCCTTACATCTTCTACGGCGCCAGCTACTGGAGCGATCTCCGCAAACAGTTTCGCGAGATGATCCGCACCGGCCGGACATCGGCTTGGATGGCCGATTACGTCCTCTTCACCGACGATCCCGACGAGGTCGTCGCCTTCTACCGCAAGACGCTGCAAGTGCTGTGACGCGCCGGGCGCGTCACGGTTTTGGGTTCAGGATTCTGAGTTCAGGGTTCGAATCGGCGCGCGAGCCTGTATCGTCGCTGCCGCTTTGCGCCTTGGCGCCTTCGCGTGAGCCCGTACCGCCTTACGCCATTGAAACCTGGCCTCCTATGGCGTGCCTTCAAAATCGGATTGTCATTCTGAACGAAGTGAAGAATCCAGCGGGACACCGTCGAAGCCCGCTGCGGAATCTCACTGGATCCTTCGCTGCGCTCAGGATGACAGGTGGCAAAAACGAGAATTTGAAGACACGCCCTGATTGTTGACGGTCGGGAGACGACGGCGGTTGACGAGGGGAGTCCACCGCCAATTTCGTTGCCCTGCGGGATCCTTTTGGGTTTTGTTGGGAAATTCCAATTTTCTCTTAATCAAACCCCTTGGTCCAATACCCGTTCGGCAAAAAAAATGATACCTCGCGAAGCACTTGAATCGTATGCTCGCTATTCTGGTAATGAAGACGTCGCCAGTTATGCCAGGGTCGACATGAAACATTGGGGCGAAATCGCCTCGCTGTTGATGCAACTACACAACGTCGACAACGGTCAAGCGGCAGATTCGTATCGTTCAGATTTCTTCAGTCAGTTGGAGAGCTCAGGTGTCTCGTTGGAATATCTGCGAGATTTGAAGAAACTAATCGACGCAGCGACAGAAGATCAAATGAAGCGCCGTCAATCGACAAAGCCGCGGCGATGGTGGAAATTCTGGCAATGAACAAATCGCCGAACAAGTCGCCGCTGCGGACGCCGGTAAGCGTCACGCCGGCTGCTGACGCACCCGGCGCGGCGCCGTCCGGCGCTGCAGTTATTTGACGTTAGGCAAAGATGAAGAAGCTGCTGTTCATTGCCTCGCTATTGGTTGCTTCCGCTCTAGCAGTTCTGGGCATTGCATACGCGTCTGGGTTGCGCGTGTTTCTATTTCCTACACGGTCGATACTGCCCACGATCCGGCCCGGTGACCGACTTGCTGCATTCGTATCGTCTTGGAGCGTCGGTCGGATCAAAAGATTCGATATAGCGATCATTCGATCACCGCAGGGTGTGGCAGGTGTTCCTGCGTCGGAAATCTGGGCGCGGCGAATCGTTGGACTGCCGGGCGAGCATATTAGAGTCACACACGATGCGATCTATGTGAACGCCGCGAAGCTTGTGCTTCCCCATGTGATGGCAGGTCAGGAGTTCATTCTCTCCGATCCGCGGTTTGCCCTGAAGCTCGATATCCAACTTGGCGCTGATGAGTATTACGTGCTGGGTGACAACTTGAGCCATGCGATCGACAGCCGAATATTCGGAGCCCTGAAGAAACGAGATGTGCTTGGCTACGTATTTTATATTGCCAGCAAAGGAGCCTAACAAATCGCCGGAGCCGACTTCGGGCAGCCTCACGCCTCGTGCGGGAGCACGAGTCGCGCTAGCCTGCGGGCGCGGCTCACCACTGACGTTAGGTTTCAAAACTCATCGGTCAGGTTGCTAGGAACTACCCGTAAAAACCACCCGGCCGAAATCGCCCGCAAGAAGACTCATGAGAGCGATCACCTACACTGAATACGGGCCCCCGGAGGTTCTTCAGTTCACGGAGGTGGCAAAACCCACCCCCAAGGACGATGAGGTCTTGATAAGAATTCGTGCGGCATCCGTAAATCCACTTGATTGGCACTTCATGAGAGGCACGCCCTACGCCATGCGCTTAATGACCGGGTGGCGCAGGCCCAAGGTCACCCGTCTCGGGGTTGACGTGGCCGGGCAGGTTGAAGCGGTCGGCGGGAACGTGACGCAGTTCCACCCAGGTGACGAGGTGTTCGGCGCGTGCAGGGGAGCCTTTGCCGAGTATGGGTGTGTTTCCGAAAAAGCCTTGGTGCTGAAGCCGGCCAACGTGACGTTCGAGCAGGCGGCGGCGGTTCCGGTGGCGGCATTCACCGCCCTGCAGGGTCTTCGCGACAAAGGACGGATTCAGCCCGGCCAGAAGGTCTTGATCAACGGCGCGGCGGGAGGTGTGGGGACGTTCGCCGTGCAGATTGCCAAGTTATTCGGCGCGGAGGTGACCGGCGTGTGCAGCACGAGGAATGTGGACATGGTCCGAACGATCGGCGCTAACCACGTCGTGGATTACACCCAAGAGGATTTCACCAAGAGTGGGCAGCGGTATGACCTGATCTTCGATTCCGTGGGGAACCATTCCTTGTCAGATTGCAGGCGCGCGCTGACGACCGAGGGGACTCTCGTGCTGGTCGGAGGACCGAACAAGGGGCGCTGGCTGGGACCTCTGACTGGCATGCTCAAAGCGGTCGTGTTGTCACGGTTCGTGAGCCAGAAGCTGCTCCCGTTTCTGGGGCATTTACGCAAAGATGACTTGATCGTCATGCGAGGGCTTCTCGAAGCCGGAAAAGTCATTGCGGTCATCGACCGGAGCTACCCATTGAGTGATGTCCCTGAGGCCATCCGGTATCTGGAAGAAGGACACGCCAGAGGAAAAGTAGTAATAACGATGGAACATCGTGGTGAAACCTGACAACGCCCTGCACCCGACCGCCTCTTCGCTTCGCTCGTCGGCGGCGGGTGAAGGCGGCCGTTGATTGAGATGTCGGTAAGGGGAACGGGGCGGACGGCCGAGCCGAGGAACCCGTGAAACGCGTTGGCGGCCGCCGCCAAGTTTTGCGTTTTGGGTTTTGAGTTTTGGGTGGACGGCACCGTGCCGGGGTTGATCGTGGGCGAGTTTTTTGGTTCGACCTTCGGCCTTCGACTTTCGACCTTCGACCTTTCCCGTGGCCTCTTCCCTTCCCCGCTCCCTCCTCATCGTCGGCTCCGGCGGACGCGAACATGCCCTCGTCAAGGCCTGCCTCGCCTCGCCGGCGCATCCCCGCGTGATCGCCGCGCCCGGCAACGGCGGCATCGCCCAAGAGACCGCGTGCTTCCCGGTTTCCGCGGAGGACGTGCCCGGCATTGTTGCGCTGGCCCAGCGCGAAAAAGTCGACTTCGTCGTCGTGGGTCCCGAGGTGCCGCTCTCGCTCGGCCTCGTCGATGCGCTCGCCGCCGCGGGCATACCCGCCTACGGCCCGAAGCGCGACGGCGCCCGCCTCGAAGCCTCGAAGATTTTCACCAAGGAACTGCTCCAGAAATACCGGATTCCGACGGCTCCGGCTGCTGCTTTCGACAATGTCGACGACGCCCTCGCCTATCTCCGCCAGCATTCTGCTCCCGTGGTAGTCAAGGCTGATGGTCTGGCTGCCGGTAAAGGCGTCATTGTCCCCCGGAACCGCGAGGAAACCGAAAGCGCCATTCGCACGCTGCTCGCGCTAAAGATGCAATCGGCAATCGGAAATCGGAAATCGGAAATTCTCCTCGAAGACTGCCTCTTCGGCGAGGAAACCTCGATTCAGCTCATCGTCTCGGGCCGCGATTTTGTTTTGCTGCCGACGAGCCAGGACCACAAGCGCGCCGGCGACAACGACACCGGCCCCAACACCGGCGGCATGGGCGCGTATTCGCCGGCCGAGATCGTTGCCTCCGACCTCCTTGATGAGATCGTCCGGACCATCGCCCGCCCGAGCGTCGACGCCATCGCCGCCGAGGGCATCGATTTCCGCGGCACGCTGTACCTCGGGCTGATGCTCACCGCCGATGGCCCGCAGGTGCTGGAGTTCAACACCCGGTTCGGCGATCCGGAGACGCAGGTCATCCTGCCGCGCCTCGCCACCGATCCGCTCGCGCTGATGTGGGCCGCCACCCAAGGCCGACTGCGCGACATCAAACTCGAAGTGAAGCCCGACTACGCCCTATGCGTGGTGGTCGCGGCGAAGGGGTATCCGGGCAGTTATCCGAAGGGCGACGTGATCACGCTGCCTGCCCTGAGCCAAGTCGAAGGGCCCCCGGCGCTTCCGCCCGAAACGTGGATCGTCCATGCCGGCACCGCGCTCAACGCGCAGCGGCAGATCGTTTCCACCGGCGGCCGGGTGCTCGGCGTCTGCGCGCGGGCCTCCACCCTCCGCGCCGCGGCCGACCGGGCTTATGCCGTATGCGACCAGCTCCAGTTCGCCTCCAAGTACTTTCGTCACGACATCGGCGCCCGCCAGTTGAACCGCTCATGAGAATTCTTCGCCACTCTCCTGCCACTTTTGGCCTGCTGCTGGTCTTCGGTCTTCAGTTTTCAATCTTGAATCTGCCGGCGTCGCCGCCGTCGGCGGCGACGCCAGCGGACCTAGGCCGGGGTCTCACCTACGTGCGCCTGCAGCGCCTGCCCGACGACGCCGCGCAGCTGACAGCCGTCTGGAAGGCACCGGCGTTGATCATCGATCTTCGCCATCCGACCGGAGCCGCGGCGCACGCCCTTCCGGCCGATTTGCCGTCCCGACCGCGCACCGCGCCGTTGTTCCTGCTCGTCGGCCCCGGCACGCCCACCGACCTGCTCGCCGCGCTCCGCGACCATGCGCCCGCCCTCATCACCATCGGCCTCGCCGCCCCGGGCCTGACGCCGGACATCACGCTTTCCGTCAATCCCGAGGCTGACGCCCGCGCCTACGCCGCCCTTGAGGCCGGCGCACCCATCGAATCACTCATCAGCGAGAATTCCACCAAGCACCGCTTTGATGAAGCCGCGCTTGCCCGCGACCGCGACAGCGGCGAGACAGAAGATGAGGGTCCAAAGTCGAAGGTCGAAGGCCGGGAAGATGTTCCCCCGATCACGGCGGCCGCGCCGGCGCCCGTTGCGGCCAAATCCGCGGCGCCCGAGAAGCCGCTCAAGGACACCGTCCTCGAGCGCGCCGTGCAACTCCATCGCGCGCTCCTGGCGCTCGGAAAGCTGCCGCGTAGTTGAGAAAGCGCGCCGCCGGCGTGACGTTTCTGCCCTCGACATCACCTGCACACGACTGCTTATTCACGATTTTCGCGCATGCCCGAGGCCGGCCACATTCTCATCGTTTGCACGGCGAACATCTGCCGCAGTCCCATGGCCGCGGCGCTGCTCCGGCACTTCCTCGCGGGCCAGACCGAGCCGCTCAAATCGCTTCAGGTGGTCTCCGCCGGCATCGCCGCGCGCCAGGGCGATCCGGTCTCCGACAACGCCGCAATCGCCATGAAGAAGGTCGGCCTCGATCTTTCGCCGCACTCCAGCCAGCCCGTGACCCAGCAGTTGCTGGATGGCGCCCGGGTCGTGCTCTGCATGACCGAATCGCACCGGGCGATGATCCAGCTGCAGTTCGAACGTGTGCCGAAGCACCTTTATCTCTTCCGCCAATTCCTGCCGCCACCCGTCGATCCGGAGGTCGACGATCCCTATGGTGGGCCGCTCAGTATCTACGAAACCTGCCGCGACAATCTCGTTGAGGCCGTGCCCAGCGTCGTCAATTTGCTCAAAGTCATCACGGCCGCCCCGTAGCCGCCCCTCAACGTTTTCCTGCCATCCGCCCTGCTTCCCGCCTGATCCTCATGCCAGACCCCGCCCGCCTCATGCCACTCGACGCCACCCCCCTCCGCCAGCTGGATCCCGATGTTTACGCCGCCATCGCCGGCGAACTCTCGCGCCAGCAGAGCCACATTGAGCTGATCGCGTCGGAAAACTTCACCTACCCGGCCGTGCTGGAGGCCACCGGCTGTGTGATGACCAACAAATATGCCGAGGGTTACCCCGGGAAGCGCTGGTACGGCGGCTGCGAGCAGGTCGACAAGGTCGAGGTGCTCGCCATCGAGCGCGCCAAAAAGCTGTTCGGCGCCGAGCACGCCAACGTGCAGCCGCACTCCGGCTCGCAGGCCAACTTCGCCGTCTACACCGCCGTGTTGCAGCCGGGCGACAAGGTGCTCGGCATGAACCTGAGCCACGGCGGCCACCTCACCCACGGCAACCCCGCCAACTTCTCCGGTAAACTCTACCGGTTCTGCCAGTACGGCGTGCGCGAGGACAACGGTCGCATCGACTACGATGAACTTGCCGCCATCGCCCAGCGCGAGAAGCCGAGGATGATCACCGTCGGCGCCAGCGCCTACTCGCGCATCATCGACTTCGCCCGCATGGGCGAGATCGCCCGCAGCGCCGGCGCCTACCTTTTTGCCGACATCGCGCACATCGCCGGCCTCGTGGCCGCCGGGCTGCATCCCACCCCCGTGCCGCACGCCGATTTCGTCACCACGACCACGCACAAGACGCTGCGCGGCCCGCGCGGCGGCCTCATCCTCTGCAAGGCCGCCTACGCCAAGGCCATCGACTCCGCCATGTTCCCCGGCGGCCAGGGCGGCCCGCTCATGCATGTGATTGCCGCCAAGGCCGTGTGCTTCGGCGAGTGCCTCAAGCCCGAGTTCAAGGAGTATTCGGCGCAGATCATCAAAAACGCCCAAGCCCTCGCCGCCGCCATGGCGTCACACGGCTACAAGATTGTCTCCGGCGGCACCGACAATCACCTCTTCCTCGTCGACCTCCGGGCCAACCTGCCCGAGCTCACCGCCAAGAAGGCGCAGGAGACGCTCGATCTGGCCAACATCACCTGCAACAAGAACACCGTGCCGTTCGAGACGCGCTCGCCCTTCCAAGCGTCGGGCCTGCGCCTGGGCACGCCGGCGGTGACGACGCGCGGCATGGTCGAGTCGGACATGGGCGAGATCGCCGCCTGCATCGACGTCGTGCTGCGCGCCATCGGCACCGAGCGGCTGGACGCGGTCCTCGCCGAAACGAAGCAACGCATCATCAAGCTGACGTCACGTTTCCCCCTGCCGTATCAACTATAGGGTGGAGTCACCGGATCCATGCCACAGAACCACGGATTGCACGGACCGACACGGATTCGTCCGACAAAATCTGTGTTTATCCGTGTCCGTCCGTGGTAAACCTGCGCCATGTTTGAACAACGCCATGATCCGCTGCTGCCGCGGCGGGACTACTATCACCGCCTCGCCCGCCATGCCCTGCTGGGATGCGGCATTCTGCTCGCCTGCCTCGGCATCGGCATGTGCGGCTACCATTTTCTCGAGGATCTGCCGTGGCTGGATGCCTTTGCCAACGCCGCGATGATCCTGTCCGGCATGGGCCCGCTCGATCCGATCAAGACCGCCGCGGGCAAGCTCTTCGCCGGAACCTATGCGATTTTCAGCGGCGTCGCCTTCCTTACCACCGTGGGCATCCTGCTTGCGCCGGTCGTGCACCGCGCGCTGCACCGGTTCCACCTCGAAGGCCGGCCGCCCCGCGCGTAGCGCCGCGCGGCGCGAAGATGATGGGTCAGTTTCACATGTCATCGCGAGCCCCGCGAAAGTGGGGCGCGGCGATCCAGGTGGCATTCAGCTGGATTGCTTCGTCGCGGCCACTCCTCGCAATGACCATCAAGAACCAAACAGACCCACTACCGGCGCGAAACTGCGGTTGCACCCGGCAACCCCGCCACTAGGGTTTGTTCCTCCTCAATGTTGTGACCACCGCCGCCTCTTCCGCGACCACCGCCACCGCCGCACCGGCGCCCAAACCGCTCTCGCTGGGCGTCATTTTTCTCACGCTCTACATCGACCTGATCGGGTTTTCGATCATCTTCCCCCTTTTCCCCGCGATGCTGGAATATTACCTCGGGCGCGAGGGGCATGGGGGGCTGCTCGGGTGGATGCTCGCCAACATCGAGGCGCTGGCCCGTCTCACCGGCGGAGGAGGCAGTTATATTCCGGTGCTCTTCGGCGGTGTCATCGGCTCGCTTTATTCCCTGCTGCAGTTTCTGTTCGCGCCTTACTGGGGCGGACTTTCCGACCGGCTCGGCCGGCGCCGCGTCCTCCTTGTGACCGTCGCCGGCATCGCGTTCAGCTACCTGCTGTGGGTCTTCAGCGGTTCGTTCTGGTTGTTCATCTTGGCCCGCCTGTTCGGTGGCGCCATGAGCGGCAACCTTTCCGTCGCCACCGCCGCCGTGGCCGATGTGACCTCGCGGGAAAACCGCGCCAAGGGCATGGGGCTGGTGGGGGTGGCCTTCGGCCTCGGCTTCATCACCGGCCCCGCCATCGGCGGCCTGATGTCCGGCTACAACCTGCTCGTCCATCATCCCCGCCTCGCCGTCTGCGGTATTCATCCGTTTTCCATCCCCGCCCTGATCGCGTTTGCCTGCTGCCTGCTCAATCTGGCCTGGATCTACGCCCGGTTTGCCGAGACCCTCACGCCCGAGGCCCGGGAGACCGCCGTACCGCGCGAACGCCATCCCCTCAAGGCGCTCTTCAGCATCGCCGACCTCCGGGTGCGACGCTCGAATCTGCTCTACTTTGTCTTCGCCCTGGCCTTCAGCGCGGTGGAATTCTCGCTGGCGTTCCTCGCCGCCGACCGGTTCGCTTATACGCCGCGACAGATGACGGCGATCTTCGTCTTTGTTGGCTTCATGTCGATTTTCACCCAGGGAGTGCTGGTGCGGAAAACCGTGCCGCTTTTCGGAGAGCGGCGCGTCCTGGTGGCAGGCGTGACGTTCTTCATGCTGGCGCTTTTCCTGATGGGCTTTGCGAAGAACCAGGCGGTTTTCTATGCCGGCCTGGCCTGTCTTTCCCTCGGCTCCGGTTTCACCAACTCGGCCATTTCCGCCCTCATCTCGCTCTACAGCAGTGTCGATGAACAAGGCCGGGTGCTCGGCGTGTTCCGTTCGCTCGGTTCGCTCGCCCGCGCCATTGGGCCGGTGGTCGGCGGCCTGATCTACTGGCGGCTGCATCCCGAAGGCCTTTATGGGCTCGGTGGCCTGATCATGCTCGTGCCCATCATCATGAGCCTGCGCCTGCCCCAACCGGAAAAATGAATTCAACCCTGCGCCTCCCCTTTTCCCACGGGACGCGAGCGAGCCGCGCCCTGCTTTGGATGCTGATTTCCGGACTCTGGCTGCTGCTGGCCGGCTGCACGACCTTCCGCCGGCCGCCGCGCAAAACCAGCGTCGAGGCGGCGCAAAGCGTCCTGCCGGCCTCCCTCGTCTCCAACTTCCTGGTCATTGAGACGCAGGTGGACAAGCACGGTCCCTACCATTTCATCATCGACACCGGCTCGTCGGCCACGCTGTTGACGCCCGACCTGGTGAAGCGATACGGCGGCCGGCCGCGGACCAACCAGCCGGCGGTGCGCGTGCTCGGCGCCAACGGCCAGGTGCAGCTGCTCAATCCCGTCACCCTGAAACGCCTGCAGCTGGGTTCGGCGCGCTTCGAGGGCGTCCAGGCGCTCGTGTACGACCTCGCCGACCTTTCCAATCACCTCGGCGTGCGCATCGACGGGGTGCTCGGTTTCCCCCTGTTTCGCGAGACACTCCTCACGCTCGACTACCTGCACCCGCGGGTCACGATCACGCCGTATGGCGCGCCCATGGCGCTGCCCGGCGTCACGATTCCCTTCAACAACGAACAGAACACGCCGCTCATTCCGATCCAGCTGGGCGCCGAGTCCTTCATTGCGCTGGTTGACTCGGGCAGCGACGCGGCGCTGAGCCTTAACACCGTCGGCCTCCACCCCGCCTTTCAGTTCGGGCCGAGACCCGGCGCCCTCGTGGCCACCCTGGCGGGTGACCGCCTGCGCATGATCGGACGGCTCACGCAACCGCTCACCATCGGCGCCTACGTCATCGATGACCCCATTGTCGACGTGACCGACGAACTGTCGTCCATCGGCGGAGGCTTGTTGCGGAATTTTACCGTGACCTTCGATCAGAAGCGCAATCAGGTGACCTTTTTCCGGCCAAACTACGATACGATCAAGATCGTGCCCATGCGCAGCACGGGACTGAGCTTCACCAAGACGGTCGCCTACTGGCGCGTGGCGGCGGTGGTGGGCGAGTCGGCGGCGGAGATGCTGGGGGTGCAGGCGGGCGACCTGTGCACGCGCATCAACGATGAGCCGGTGTCAGCCTGGCCCTTCCTGCGCTACGCGGAACTGATCCGCTCGACCACGCGCATCACCTATACGTTCATCAATGGCAATGAGGAGCAGCAAGTGACGCTGCCAGTCTTCGAGCTTGTTCCCTGAACAAGCTCGAAGACCGATTCAAGATTCAAGACCGAAGATCCAAGATGATGGCGGAATATCCTCTTGAATTTTGAATCTTAAATCTTGAATCACGCATTCCGCCGCAGGCGGAACGCAGCGGCCCCGTCACACCCCGCCTCCCAGGGACGGCTGCGGCTCGTCTGCTCGAGCGCCCACCGTCCGCCGCAGGCGCGCAGGAACGCCTCGACCACACCCTCGTTTTCCTCGGGCTCAAGACTGCATGTGCTGTAGACCAGCCGGCCGCCCGGTGTCACCAGCTGAGCCGCCGCGGTGAGCAGCGCGAGCTGCTGCCCGGCATGCTGCGCGATGTCGGACTCGCGCAGCCGCCATTTCACGTCCACGCGATGGCGCATCGCGCCGGTGTTGGAACAGGGCACGTCGAGCAGCACCGCGGAATATCCGGCCGGCAGATGGTACTGCTTGAGCAGGGCGGGGCTGAGTTGGCGCACGTCAGCCTGGATCAGGGCGACATCGGTCGTGCGCGCTTTGGCGAGGTTTTCCTTGAGCCGGCCGATGCGGCGGTCGTCGGGCAGATCGACCGCGACCACGCGGCCCGCCTTCGTCTCCGGACCGTTCTGCCGCGTCCGTGCCTCCAGCAGATCCGCCAGCAGCAGGCTCTTGCCGCCCGGCGCGGCGCATAGATCGAGCACGGTTTCCGCCGGCTGTGGATCGAGCAGTTCCGCGGCAATCAGTGTGGCGGGATCCTGCAGATAAAGCGTGCCGTCGGCCAGCAGCCGTTCGACTTCCGGCCAGTGGCCGGCCGGCACAATATAGAATCCCGCCCAGCCCGTCGGCTGGAGAAACGCCGGTGGCTGCATCGCAGGGCTCCCGTCCGCCGCCGCCTTGGCGAAGGCGGAGCGCCAGCGCCCGTAGACGGGCGGAGGCGTCTGATTCCATTGGAGCAGGTGGTGCGTCGTCGCGGCGCCGAACTGCGCCAGCCAGCGTCGCACGAGCCATTCGGGATGGGAAAAAAAACGCGCCAGCTCCGCGGCGCCTGCTCCGGCGGCCGGGGGGGCCGCGGGGAAGGCGGCGGCCGGGCCGAGCTGGCGGAGCACGGCGTTGACGAGCCGCGCCTCCGCCGGGCTGAGCAGGGTCTTGGCCTGACCGACCGCATGATGCACGATCCGGGCCGCCCGTTCCTCCCCGGTTGGTGCCAGGCCCGCCTCAAGCAGTTCAAAGCCGGCCACGAGCAGCACGGCCCGCAGCCTCGCCCGCGGCGGCCGCTCCACCAAGGCAGCCACGGCCGCGTTGATTCGCCCATAATTCCGCACCGCGCCGAACAGCAAATGCTGGCAGCGGGCCCTTTCCTCGCCGCGCAACGCGTCCGGCGCCCTCCGTCCGGCCGCCTCCATCAATGCATCCACCCGTTCGCCCCGCTTCAGCCAGCGTTCCAGCAGCGCGATTGCGACTGGCCAGGCGCCGGCGGAAGGTGGGTTCGGCAAGGACCTCATCCCGGTAACGTTAAGACACACAGTTTGACATTCCATCCCATTCTCCACTCAACTCATCGTTTACGCCCGCCACACCGCCATTATGAATTCCGAAGCCGTTCATGCGCTCATCGCCAAAAATCCGTCACTGAAGGCGGCCAAAGCCAAACTCGAGGCCATGGAGCCCGGCGCTTACTGCATCCATCGGAGCTGGGGATTCGGGCAGATCCGGGATTACGATGAGGCGGAAGAGAAGCTGGTCATCGATTTCAAAGGCAAGAGGAAGCACCGGATGGATCCCGCCTTTTGCGTCGGCACGCTCGAAATCCTGCCGGCCAAGCACCTCCTGGTGCGGAAGGAGACCGAGCCCGAGAAGATCGCCCAGCTGATTGAGGAGAAGCCCGTCCAGCTCGTCGTCGAGACGCTGGCCGCCTTTCCCAACAAGGCCACGACCGCCATCGACCTCGAGCTCACGCTCCAGCAGGTGGTCGGCGAGGAGAAGTTCAAGAAGTGGTGGTCCTCCGCCAAGAAGCATGTCGCCAAGGACCCGCGCATTGCCGTGCCGGCCAAGAAAACCGAATGTTACGTGCTGCGCGACGAGCCGATCTCGGCTGAGGACGAGATTCTCGATCGCTTCAACAACACCCGCTCGGCGCGGCGCCGCATCCTGCTGGCCGAGGAGCTGCTCAGCGTCGCCACCAGGAAGGAAACCAAGACCGACCTGACGCCCGTGCTCACCGCCCTCGCCGAGGCCATCAAGGACAGCAACCAGCTCCTTTCCGCCGAGCGGCTCTATGGCGCCGCCGTCCGCGATGAACTGGCCATCATGCTCGGCATCGATATCGCCACCCTCAGTCCAAGCTTGGGCGAACTCGTCGCGGACACCCGCCGCCTGACGGACATCGCCGAGAAGATCCCCGTCCATTTCCAGACGCATTTCCTCGAACTGATCAAGGACGCGCATCCCATTGAGTGGAAGGACCTGACGTTCGCCCTGCTCAAAACCAGCCAGGGCAAGTTCACCACCGAGTGCATCAACTTCCTCGTCGACAGCGGCCACGCCGAGGAACTCGCGACGGTGCTCAAGCGCTGGCAGACCGAGCAGAACCTGCGCGCGCCGGTGCTGCTGTGGATCGTCAAGAACCGCCAGTCGAAGAAATTTGCCAAGCTCCTCAACGACCTCATCACGCCGCGCCTGTGCAGCGCCATCTTCTTCGCCATCGATTATGAAGCGCTGCAATCCGCGGGCGCGCGACGCATTCCGCTGGCTGAAATCCTCAGCGACGACCCCGACCTCATCCCCGACCTGCTGGCCACCGCCGACCCGGAGACCGCGCGCGATCTCGCCAACACCCTCCTGCTCAACCAGGGTTTCGAAGAACTGACGAAAAAGTCGCTGCTCGCCCGCTTCATCAAGACCTTCCCCTCCATCCAATCGCTGGTTTCCAGCGACAACGAGACCAAGGGCGAACAACTGCTCGTGTCGCGCGAGAGCTACGAGCGGAAGCGCCAGGAATACGATTCCATTGTCACCAAGAAGATTCCGGAGAATTCCCGCTCCATCGCCGCCGCTCGCGAGCAGGGCGACCTGCGGGAAAATGCGGGATACAAGATGGCCAAGCAGGACCAGCAGCTGCTCATGGCCCAGAAATCCCAGCTCGAGCGCGACCTCGGCCGGGCGCGAATCACCGATTTCAAAGATGCCGGCACTGACCAGATCAGCGTGGGCAGCGTGGTCGAGCTGCGCGAGGGTGCCACCGGCCAGACCGTGCATTACACCGTGCTGGGGCTCTGGGACGGCGACCCGGAGAAACACATCATCTCCTACAAGACGCCGCTCGGCCTCGCCCTGCTTTCCAAGAAGCCCGGCGACCACGTGAAGGTGAAAACCGGCGGTGCCGAGCACGACTATGTTGTGACGGGCATCAGCCGCTACGCCGACCCCCTGCCGGCCGCGGGCAGCTGAGCATGCCTCAGGGTGGAGGGACGCGCCCCCGCTTATCCTTCAAGGCCCGACACCGTCAGGCCTTCCTGGGAACCATTCACGACGGTCGGGGAAATGACATCATCCGCCCTCCGCGCTTTCTCCTCCCACGGCCCGCCATGGAGCATCTGCTGAAAGGACCCGTCATCGGTTTCGCCATCGCAGCGCCGATCGGACCAATCAACCTGCTCGGTTTGCGCCGTTCCCTCAGCGACGGGCGCGCGGCGCTGGATCAACCGGGTCGCCGGTGGCATCATCGCCGGTTTCGGGTCGTGGCAGCTCTCGCTGCTGGCGGCCGAGCGGCTGCTCTGACGCCGCCGGCGCCGACGCCCGCCCCTCCATCGCGGAATTGACGCCCCCGCCCCGACCCGGCATGGCTGAGACATGGACTCGGCTTCTACTCCTCCGCCCGCGCCAGCCGCCGCCCCGCCCGTATCGCCGGCTCGCACTTGGGAGATGCTATGCCATCTCTCCGCCATGGCGGGATTCGTCATTCCACTCGGGAATCTGATCGGTCCCTTCCTCGTGTGGCAGCTGAAAAAAAATGAGTTCCCCACCGTCGAGGCTCACGGCAAACAGGCGCTGAATTTCCAGATTTCCTGCCTGATCTACGCCGCTGCGTCGTTCGTTTTGATCTTCGTGCTCATCGGCATCCCGCTGCTGATTGCCATCGGGGTGTTCAACCTGGTCTGCGTCATCGTGGCGACAATCAAGGTCAACAATGGTCGGGCTTGGAAATATCCGCTGGCGCTGCCACTGATCAAATAGCTGCCGCCGCCTTCCCCCCGGCCCGCCCTGTGAACTCCTCCCTCGACACCCTGAAAATCCTTTCCGATCCCACGCGGCTGCGGCTGCTGGCGCTGCTGATGAAGGAGGAACTCTCGGTCGCCGAAGTGCAGGAGGTGCTCGGCATGGCGCAGTCGCGCATCTCCTCGCAACTCGCCCTCCTCCGGCAGGCCGGTTTCGTGGCCGACCGCCGCGAGGGCAAGAAGGCGTTCTACTCGCTGCGCGCCAGCCTCCCGTCGCGGCAACTGGCGCTGCTCAAAGCCGCATGCGAGGCCGTGACTGACTCGGCCGAGTTCGCCGAGGACCGCGACAACCTCGACCGGATTCTCCAGAAACGCCGCCGGGTGGCGGAGCAGTATTTCAACCTCATTGCCGGGCGGCTCGGCAAGGGCCACTGTCCCGGCCGTTCGTGGGAGGCGATCGGGCACCTGGCGCTGCGGCTGGTGCCGCCCATCGTCGTGGCCGACCTTGGCGCCGGCGAGGGTCTCATCTCCCAGCTCATTGCGCACCGCGCCGAGCGCGTGTGGTGCATCGATAACTCGCCGCGCATGGTCGAGGTCGGCACCGAGCTGGCCAGGAAGAACGGCCTCGCCAACCTCGCCTACAAGCTGGGCGACATCGAGAACGTGCCCTTGCCCGACAAGTCGGTCGACCTCGCCATCCTCAGCCAGGCGCTGCATCACGCGAACCACCCGCAGACCGCCGTCAACGAAGCCCACCGTATTCTTCGCCCCGGCGGACAGCTCGTGGTGCTTGATCTCAAGGAGCACACCTTCGAGAAGGCGCGCGAGCTCTACGCCGACGTGTGGCTCGGCTTCAAGGAGAGTGCGCTGCACGGCTTCCTCAAGAAGGCCGGCTTTCAAAAGGTCGAGGTCACCGTCGTATCGCGGGAGACCGTCGAGCCCTGTTTCGAAACCCTGCTCGCCAGCGGAATCAGAGCGGGCAGGCCTTGACCCGGAGGCCCGGGCAGCCTGCCGGGCAGGATTCCTTCCGTTCCCCGCCACAGAAAGGGATTATGAAACGACGCCTAAAAAGAATTGGTCCGCTCACCGCCGGGACAACCCTGGCCGTCATCATGGGCTGCTTCGGCCTGCTGTTCATGCCATTCATCCTGCTGATCAGCGTTGTCATGGCGCACGCTCCGAACGTGCCGCGCGCCTTTCCGTTTATCTTCGGACTCGGCTTCGCCCTGGCAGCGCCGGTGATCTACGGCGTCATGGGTTTCCTCCAGGGCGTGATCGGCGCTTTCGTCTACAATCTGGTGTCGCTGCTGACGGGCGGCATCGAAATTGAGGTGGAGTAGACCGCCGGACGACGGCTGGCACTCTTCACGATCCGCCTTCGGGCAATCGGTGTCCGCCATCGCTCAACCGGCCGTTCCATCCTTGCGCGAATGCCCTTCGCCGGATTCGGCAGGCTCCCCTTCGACACGCTCAGGGTCTCCGACACCGCAGGCGGACTTTGAGTATTTACTTAGCCGGCGGTGCCGTCTTTGCGCGAATACCGGCAGATGCGGTTGCCATCGGGATCGGCGATCCACGCCAGCCAGCAGACGCGGGTCCCGACGGGCTCGATCAGCATCCTCACCCCACGGCGGCGGGAGGAGGATTCAGGGGGCATGGGTGATCGGGGTGAGAATTTGGAGGATTCAATGATCCGCGCAAGGGATCCCGTCGCTCCGCCCGGAATGTCGGGGTATTACGCCGGCAGCTCGCCGGTTCGCCGTGTAGAAGTTAATCTAATTATCCAGGCTCCATTGCGCACAGGTTGAGGTTGCAATAAATGCGCAAAGCTTGCCAAGGCTTGCGCTGCCGGGTCGTGCATTCCATGCGATTATGCTGCCATGCAGTCAGCCGCCGTCCCGCCTGATGCCTTCTTCCCCTCGCCCCCATGAACGATGTGCTTACCGGTGACCTGATTTACGTGGCCGTTTTTTGCCTGGGCGGACTGGTGTTCGCCGTGGGCCCTTTCATCGTCGTCCACCTGCTGGCTGCACGCAAAACCCGCAACTGCGCCAACAAGACCGGCCAGTACATCGAATGCGGAATGGAACCCATTGGCGATGCGTGGATCAGGTACAGTGCGGTCTATTACTTGTACGCCCTGGTGTTCGTCGCGTTCGCGGTGGATGTCCTCTACCTGATCCCCGTCGCGCTGGTCTACAACCGGCAGTTTGTCATCCGGGACTTCGTCGAGCTGGTCATGTTTGTGGGGATTCTCTCCCTCGTGATCGTCTACGCCTGGAAGAAAGGAGTTCTCGAATGGAAGCGTCGGTAGACACCTCCCAGATCGTCAAATTCGCCAAACTGGACGACCTGCTGGCCCTCAGCCGCGCCAACTCTTTGTGGCCCCTGACCTTCGGTCTGGCCTGCTGCGCCATTGAGATGATGGCCGCGGGCGGTCCGCGCTTCGACATCTCGCGCTTTGGCGCCGAGGTTTTCCGGCCTTCGCCCCGTCAGGCCGACGTGATGATCGTAGCCGGCACCGTTAATAAGAAAATAGCTCCGGCCGTGAAGACCCTCTATGACCAGATGCTGGAGCCCAAATGGGTCATCGCCATGGGCAACTGCGCCATCTCCGGCGGACCCTTCGTTTTCCCGGGCCAATATGCCGTGGTCGAGGGCGTCGACCAGCTCTTCCCGGTCGACGTCTACATCCCGGGCTGTCCTCCGCGTCCGGAAGCGCTGATCGAAGGGATTCTGGCGCTGGAACAGAAGCTCACCGGCAAACGGCGCTGGCCGGTGGTGAAGCCGCCGCAATGATTCCGTCTCTCGAGCAACTATCCGTCCAATTTACCCGGCTGATCCCGCTGGGCGCGGTCGCGCCCAGCGTGCCGGATTCCGCCGCCGCTGCGCCCGCGCCGACCGCCACTCCGCCGCCGAGTCCGGGCCCCGTCCAGTCAGTTGATTATTCCCTTAAGGGATACCATCTCGATGTCACGGTGTCCTCCGGACAGGTCGTGCTCGCCGCCGAGATCCTTGATCAAAACGGCTTCGGCCTGGATGCCATCACCGGGGTCGATTGGATTGCGCAAAATGAGATGGAAGTCGTGTATGACTACTTCCATCCCCTTTCGCCCCTCCGTGTCGTGGTCCGGGCCCGCGTTCCCCGGGGCCATCCGGAGCTTCCCACCCTTTCCGGGGTGTTCCCGGGCGCCAACTGGCATGAGCGCGAGACGCACGATTTCTTCGGCATCCGCTTCTTGGGACACCCTGATCTCACCCCGTTCCTCCTGCCGGAAGACGCCGACTACCATCCCCTCCGCAAGGATTTCAGCGCGTGATCGCTTCAAACGACATCCCCAGCCGCACGAACCCCCAAGAGACGTTCGTCCTGAACCTGGGGCCGCAGCATCCGGCCACCCACGGGGTCCTGCGGATCAAGATGACGATGAACGGTGAATACGTCACCCGGGCTGAACCCGTCATCGGCTACATCCACCGGATGCACGAGAAAATGGGGGAAAATCGTACGTGGGCCCAGTTTCTCCCCAACACCGGCCGCATCGACTACCTCTCGGCGCTGCACTATAACCACGCCTTTGTCGGTGTGGTGGAACGCGCCCTCCGGATCGAGGTGCCGCGGCGCGCGGAATACATTCGCGTCATCACGTCCGAACTCAACCGCATCTCCAGCCACCTGGTCTGGTGGAGCGCCTTCCTGCTCGATCTTGGCGGCTTCACGCCGCTGCTCTACGCCTTCGACGACCGGGAAAAAATCCTCGATCTGCTCGAGGGAGTCACCGGCTCCCGCCTGACCTACTGCTACTTCCGCTTCGGCGGACTGTGCAACGACATCGATGACGAGTTTATCAAGGGCACCCGCGCTTTTGTCGCGCAGATGCGTCCGCGACTGAAGATGTATCGCGAGCTGGTGACCGACAACATCATCCTGCGCAAACGCCTGGAAGGCATCGGCCCCATTAGTGCGGAAATGTGCCGCAAATACGGCGCCACGGGCCCGGTAATCCGTGGCGCCGGGGTCGCCTACGACGTGAGAAGGAGCGAGCCTTACTCCGTCTATCCTGAATTCGACTTCGAAATTCCGGTCTTCCCCGAAGGCGATTCCATGGCGCGCTACCTCGTGCGCATGGAGGAGATGGCGCAGAGCCTTCGCATCATCGAGCAGGCCTTGGGCAAACTGCCCCCCGGCCCGGTCATGGGCAAGGTTCCCCGGGTCCTGAAACTGCCTCCCGGCGATTACTGCTACGCCGTCGAAGCCGCCCGCGGTCGATTCCTCGTGCGCACCGTCAGCGACCACAAGGAGATTCCCTACCGCGTCAAACTGCGCACCCCATCGTTCTCCAATCTGAGCCTCTACGAAGAGGCGAGCAAAGGCATGATGCTGCCCGATGCCCTGGCCCTCCTGGGCAGCCTGGACCTCGTCATTCCCGACATCGACCGCTGACCGCGCACCTCCCGCCATGAGTTTTCTCACCGCCGAGCCCGTCAGATTGCTGCTCTCCCTGGTCTGCATCATGGCCTTTGTCGGCTTGAACGCGGCCTATCTGATGCTGGCCGAACGGAAGGGCGCCGGTCGCATCCAGCGCCGCCCCGGACCCAACGAGGCCGGTTATGGCGGCTGGCTCCAGCCCGTCGCCGATGTCGCCAAGCTCCTTTCCAAGCAGCTCATCGTCCCGCCGGGCACCGACACCATTCTGTTCCGCCTCGCCCCGCTCATGGTCATCTCCCCCGCGATGATGTGCCTGGCGGTGATTCCCTTCAGTGAAACGCTCGTCGCCCGGAACATCAACGTGGGCCTGCTGATGGTCTTCTCCTTCGGATCGATCAACGTGATGGCCATCATGCTCAGCGGCTGGTCCTCCCGCAACAAGTACGCCATCATTTCGGCCGCCCGCGTCGTCTCGCAGGACGTCGCCTACGAGATCCCCATGCTGCTGGTCGTCATCACGCTGCTGATGATGACCGGCACGATGGACCTCAACGAAATCGTCCGGCAGCAGGCCGGCGGGTTCTGGCACTGGAACCTTTTCAAGGTCTGGGTCAATCCGCTCATGCCGGTGACGTTCGTCATCTTCTTCATCTGCATGCTGGCGGAGACGAACCGCGCGCCTTTCGACATGGCCGAGGCCGAGAGCGAACTCGTGGCCGGCGCGTTCACCGAGTACGCCGGCATGGGCTTCGGCATCTTCTTCATGGCCGAATACGCCAACATCGTGCTGGGCTGCAGCCTCGGCACCGTCCTCTTCCTCGGCGGCTGGCAGAGCCCGTTCGGCATCTGGCCGGGGGTGGTCTGGTTCCTCCTCAAGCTCTACGCGTTGATCTTCACGGTCATCTGGGTCCGCTGGACCTTCCCCCGCACCCAGTTCTACGGCCTGCTCAACCTTTCGTGGAAGATCCTCATCCCGGTCTCCCTCTTCACCCTCCTGCTCTCCAGCGCGATGATCAAAATCTTCTGAGCATGAAAGCCTCGATTCTCGAAGTCCCGCGCGGCTTCTGGAGCCTGCTCGTCGGCATGCGGGTGACGCTGACCCAGTTCTTCAAACCGGTCGTCACCGTGCCGTATCCGCGCAAAACCCTGCCCATCCCGGCGCGCTACCGCGGACACATTGTGCTCACAAGCGATCCGGAGACGGGCCGGTCTTTCTGCACCGCCTGCAAATTGTGCGAACGCGCCTGCCCCAGCGACTGCATCCTGGTCGACGGCGTCAGACTGGAGGGGGAGAAAAAAAAGTCGGTGACGGAGTTCAAACTCGACTTCACCAAGTGCAGTCTGTGCGGCGCCTGTGTCGAGGTCTGCCCCTGCGACGCCATCCGCTTTTCCAAAAACTACAACCTCGCGAGCACCTCCAAGGGTGACTACATCTTTGATCTGGTCGAGCGACTGAAGGCGGAAAAGAAGCAGCCGTGATTCCTGGCTCCGACTACCTTGCCACCGGCCTTTTTGGCCTGATCATCGCGACCACGGTTGCCGGCACGCTGCTCGCGGTGCTCAGCACGCGCATCATCCGCAGCGTCTGCGGCCTGGCGCTGTGCTGCATCGGCCTCGCCGGGCTCTACTATTTCCTGAACAGCCCGTTCCTCGCGTTGATGGAGATCCTCATCTATGTCGGCGCCGTTTGCGTGACCATCGTGTTCGGTGTCATGCTTACCGAGACCGACGAACCCGCGCCGCAGGAAAAGCAGAGCCGCGAGTTTCTATGGGGCGGAGTCGCGCTGCTGGTGAGCGGGGCGATTTTCTGGGGCGTGGCGCGACTGGGCCTGCAGGGCCCCTGGCCGGCGGCGGTCTCGCCGGCGACCGACGGTTCGGTGCCGGCCATCGGTGGCGCGCTGCTCACCACCTACAGCCTGCCCTTTGAGTTGATCTCGCTCGTGCTCCTCGTCGCCATCTTGGGAGCCCTCGCCATCGCCCGCGCCGGAAGGGGGAGAGGATGACTGTCCGCCTGTACGATCAACCCGGGGTCTACCTCATCCTCGCGGCCTTTCTGCTGGCCGCCGGCATCTACGGCCTCATCCGCCGCCGCACGCTCATCGGCATGCTCATCTCGGGCGAGCTGATTTTCTCGGCCGCGGCGCTCAATTTCATGGCCCTGAACCGTTTCATGGCGCCGGATCCGACGGTCGGGCAGATCTTCGTTCTCTTCATCATGGGTCTCGCCGCCGCCGAGGTCGCGATCACGCTGAGCATCATCATCGCGGTCTACCGGAATTACCGCTCCATCCACTCCAAGGAGCTTTCCGAACTGAAGGGATAGCTCCATGGAAACGCCCTCCGACCTCCGGCTCCTCCTCGCCGTCCTCGCCCCGCTCCTCGGCGCCGGGCTGGTCATGGTGACGGGCAAAAAGCCCAACCTGCGCGAAACCTGCTCCTTCCTCGCGGCCGCCACGCTGTTCGTCGTCGTCGCGTCGATGATCCCCGGCGTCCGCGCCGGGCGGACGCTGCATTTCACTCTCTTCCCGCTGCTGCCGGGCCTGAGCTTCGCGCTGCGGGCCGACGCGCTGTCGATGATCTTCGCCACGACCGCTTCGTTCCTGTGGGTGCTGACGGTGTTCTACTCGGCGGGCTACATGCGCGGCCTCGGGGAGCATGCCCAGACGCGTTTCAACACCTGCTTCGCTCTCGCGCTGTTTGGCGCCATCGGCTGCGCCTTCTCCGACAATCTCCTCACGCTCTATCTCTTCTACGAGATCGTCAGCATCACCACCTACCCGCTGGTCGCCCATCACCAGGACGAAGAAGGCTATGAGAGCGGAAAGAAATACCTCGTTTACCTGACCACCGCGGCCAAGGGACTCATCCTCCCGGCGATGGTGCTGATCTACGTCCTGTCCGGCACGCTCGACTTCGCCACCAACGCCCACGCCGGCATCCTGCCCGCGAATGTCCACAACGGCGTCATCATCCTCCTCTACGTCTGCTGCCTCCTGGGTTTCGCCAAGAACGCCGTCATGCCGCTGCACCACTGGCTGCCCAGCGCCATGGTCGCGCCGACCCCGGTCAGCGCCCTGCTCCATGCCGTTGCCGTCGTGAAGGTCGGCGTTTTCTCCACCGTGCGCGTGATGCTTTACGTCTTCGGCGTGGACTTGATGGATCGGCTCCATCTCGGCCTGCCCACCGCCTGGTTCGTCTCCATCACGATTCTCGCCGGCTCCATCGTCGCGCTGAGCAAGGACGATCTGAAGGCGCGGCTGGCCTACTCCACCGTCAGCCAGCTCTCCTACATCATCCTCGGCGTCGCTCTCCTGACGCCCACCGCCGTCGCGGGTGGCCTCTTCCACATCGCCGCCCATGCGTTCGCGAAAATCACGCTGTTCTTTTGCGCCGGCGCGATCTACGTGGTCACCCATAAGAAAAAGATCTCCGAGATGAACGGATTGGGCCGGGCGATGCCCTTCACCTTCGGCGCCTTCGCCCTCGCCGCGCTGAGCATGATCGGCGCCCCGCCGGTCGGCGGCTTCGTCTCCAAGCTTTATCTCTTCGTCGGCGCCCTCGACGCCGGCTCCATCGGCATCCTCGTCGTGCTCGTGGCCAGCGCGCTCCTCAACGCCGCCTATTTCGCCCCGGTGGTCTACCAGGCCTTCTTCAGTCCGCCTGCCGCCGGGGATGCCCGGCACCACTTCCACGAGGCGCCGCTCGCGCTGCTGATTCCCCTCTGCCTCACCGCCGCCATCTCGGTGGTCATCGGCATCTGCCCCGATTTCTTCATGCACTTTGCCCAGGCCGTCCTGCCATGAACCTTGCCCGCCTCATCGATTTTCTGCGCACCCGCCTGAAGATCGTGGTGCGGGTGGGCATCGCGGCGCTGATCATCCTCGTCGTGCTCGATGCCGTCCCGGCGGTCGTCGGCAAGGAGCACGCGCACACGGCGATGGAGCACCTTCCCGCGTTCTGGACGGTATTCGGCCTCCTCGGCTGCCTGTTGCTTGTCGTTTTCGCCAAGACCTTCGGCCGCCTCGGCATCTCGACCCGCGAGGACTACTACGATGAGTAACTTCTGGCTTCATCCCGCGCTGGTCCTGCTCCTCGGATGCCTCGGGCTGCCGCTGGTGCCCGCGCGCCTGAAGAAGACCTTCCTCCTGCTGGTCCCGATCCTGGCGTACGGCGTGGTGCTCACGATGGCGCGGGGCGAATTCGCCCATGTGCGCTTCCTGCAATGGACGCTGACCTTCGGCCGCGCCGACGCGTTGAGCCTCGTCTTCGCCCACATCATGAGCCTGATGTGCATCATCGGGACGCTGTTCGGGCTGCACGTCGAGGAGGACGGCCAGCACATCGCCGCCTGGATCTACGTGGCCGGCTCGCTCGGCGCCATCTTTGCGGGCGATCTGCTCACGCTCTTCCTTTTCTGGGAGGTGATGGCGTTCTCCTCCGTCTTTCTCATCTGGTACCGCCGCAAGCCCGAATCCACCGCCGCCGGTTTCCGCTACCTGCTGGTACACGTCACGGGCGGCCTGGCGCTTTTCGCCGGCATCGTCCTCCATGTGAAGGCCACCGGCAGCACGGCCTTCACCGCCTTCGAGATCCATCATCTCCCGCCGGCGGCCTGGCTTATCCTGGGCGGATTCCTCCTCAACGCCGCCGTGCCCCCGCTGCACGCCTGGCTGCCCGACGCCTACCCGGCGGGCACGTTCAACGGTGCCGTCTTTCTCAGCGCCTTCACGACCAAGACGGCCGTCTATGCGCTTTGCCGCGGCTTTGCCGGCATGGAACTCCTGGTGGTGCTCGGCGTGATCATGTCTCTCTACGGCGTCGTCTACGCCATCATCGAGAACGACGTGCGCCGGCTCTTCGCCTACCACATCGTCAGCCAGGTCGGCTACATGGTGGCCGGCGTCGGCATCGGCACGCAGCTCGCCGTCAACGGCGCGTGCGCCCACGCCTTCGCCCACATCCTCTACAAGGGCCTGCTCTTCATGGGCGGCGGCGCGGTGCTCCACATGACGGGCGAGACCCGGATGTCGGAGCTGGGCGGCCTCTACAAGAAGATGCCGTGGGCCTTCCTCTTCACGCTGATCGGCGGCCTCTCGATCTCCGCGTTTCCATTTTTCAGCGGCTTCGTGAGCAAGTCCATGATCGTCCAGGCCGGCTTTGACCAGCATCTCCTCTGGGCCGGCTTCCTGCTCAATCTCGCGGCGATCGGCACCTTTTACTGCAACGGTCTGAAAGTCCCGTACTTCGTCTGGTTCGGGAAGAACCACTGCCAGCCCGCCACGTTCGAGCGCGCCAAGGATCCGCCCTGGAATATGCTGGCCGCGATGGGCGTCACCGCGTTCCTCTGCGTCTTCATCGGCTGCTACACGCCGTACCTCTATCATCTGCTCCCGTATCAGGAGGCCGCGCAGGCGTTTCATCCGTACACCTCGTACCACGTCTCCGAAACGCTCCAGATCCTGCTCTTCACCGCCCTCGGCTTCTTCGTGCTGGTCAAGCTGAAGAAAATCGAGCCGCACCGGGGCATCAACCTCGACCTCGACTGGTTCTACCGCATGGGCGGCCGCGCCTTCCTCTGGCTGGCCCGTTGGCCCGTCCAGTCCGCCGACACCGGCGTGGGCGAGGTCTACCGCGTGGGCGGCCTCGTCCCGCTGATGAAGTCCGCCGGACTGGTGGGCCTCTTCGACAACCGTGTCATCGACGGCGCCGTGGACGGCCTTGCGTCCGCGGTCCGCGGCATCGGCGGCCGCCTGCGCTTCGCCCAGCGTGGGGCGCTGCAGGAAAACCTCACCCTCGTGTTCGCCGTCGCGGCGATCCTCATCCTCGCCTTCCTGTTCTTCTTCTAGCGCTTTCGTGCCATGATTCCAGCCGGCTCCAACGCGGGCTTTCCGATTCTCAGCGTGCTGATCTTCGCGCCGCTGCTCGCCGCCGCCGTCGCGGCCCTGATCCGCAGCGAGCGCGTGCTGCGTTGGTGGACGCTGGCCGGCACCACCGCTGTCGCGCTTCTCTCGCTGAAGCTCTGGACCGGCTTCAACCCTGCCACCGCCGACTTCCAGTTCGTCGAACACGCCGCGTGGATTCCCGGCCTGAAGATCAACTACACGCTCGGCGTCGACGGCATCAGTCTGCTGCTCGTGCTGCTGACGACCCTCATCACGCCGCTCTGCGTCCTCGCCTCGTGGACCCACCTCCAGACGCGCGTCCGCGAATTCATGATCTGCCTGCTGATCATGGAGACGGCCATGACCGGCGTCTTTTGCGCGCTCGATTCCATCCTCTTCTTCGTCTTCTGGGAGGCGATGCTGATCCCCATGACGCTGCTGATTGGCGTGTGGGGCGGCCCGCGCCGGATCTACGCCTCGCTCAAGTTCTTCATCTACACGATGTCGGGCTCCGTCTTCCTGCTGGTCGCGCTCATCGCCCTGCGCCTTCAGGCCGGCACCTTCCACATCCCCGACCTGATGGGCCGGCCGTACGATCCCGTCTTCCAATGCTGGATCTTCGCGGCGTTCTTCATCTCCTTCGCGATCAAGGTGCCGATGTTCCCGCTCCATACGTGGCTGCCCGCGGCCCATGTCGAGGCGCCCACGGCCGGCAGCGTGTTGCTTGCCAGTATCCTCCTCAAGATGGGCACGTACGGTTTCCTGCGCTTCTGCCTGCCGATCACGCCCTGTGCCACCCATGTTTTCGCGCCTTGGATCCTCTGGCTCTCCGTGGCCGCCATCCTCTACGGCAGCTTCGCCTCGCTCGCGCAGACTGACCTGAAGAAGCTCGTCGCCTACTCCAGCGTCGGCCACATGGGCTTCGCCACGCTCGGCATTTTTGTGCTCAATACCCGCGGCATCGAGGGCGCCACCCTCGTGATGATCAACCACGGCATCACCACGGGCGCGCTGTTCATCGCCGTCGGCCTCATCTACGAACGCCTGCACACCCGCGACCTCAACGAGGCCGCCGGCCTCGGCAAATTCATGCCGGTGTTCTCCTTCTTCCTCGGCGTGTTCTGCCTCTCTTCCCTCGCCTTTCCCGGCACCAACAGCTTCATCGGCGAATTCCTCGTGCTGGCCGGCGGTTTCGCGCACTCCAAATGGCTGGTGGCCTGCGCCGTGCCCGGCGTGGTCGCCGCCGCGGCGTACAACCTGCGCATGCTGCAGCGCGTGGCCTGGGGCGGCACCAACAACCCTGTCCACACCGGCCTCACCGACCTCAACCTGCGGGAGATCGTCAGCCTCGCGCCCCTGCTGGTGTTCGTCTTCTGGATCGGCCTCCACCCGCAGCCGTTCGTCAACGTCATGCACGCCAGCGTGCAACACCTCCTCGCCCAAGCCGGCCACGCCGTGGCCTCGGCTTCCGCCGCCCTGCCATAAGATGACATTGCCCGCATACCAGACCTTTGCCGCCACGGCTCGGCCGGAGCCTCGCCCTCCAGCCCGTCGGCAGTGGTTCATGGCTGCCATGCTCGCTACTCACTACCCGCTACTCGCTACTTGGTAATGATCTCCTCCTTCATCATGGCCTTCCTGCCGGAGCTGGTGCTGCTCGCCGGCGCGCTCGGTCTCTTTGTGGTCACCCTCGGCGCGTCCCAGCAAAAACTCGCCCGGATCGTCGCCCTGCTGGTCGCGTTCGCCACCATCGCCGCCGCGGCGCTGGCGCTGGGACAGCGCGCCGACCTCTTCAGCGGCGCCTACCGCGTCGATCAATTCTCCCAGCTCCTCAAGCTCGTCCTCGCCTTCGGCTTCGCGTGCATCCTGTTCCTCAGCGGCGAACTCCCCGACATCCGCGGCGAGGTCAAGCCCGAGTACTACCTCTTCCTCACCCTGAGCATCACCGGGCTTGTCATGCTCGTGAGCTGCGTCGACCTCATCTCGCTCGTGGTCGCCCTCGAGCTGTCCTCGTTCCCGCTCTACCTGCTGGTGCCCATGCGTCGCGAACGCGAGGACCAGAAGAGCCAGATGGAGTCGGCCATCAAGTACGTCATGTTCGGCGTGGCCGCCAACGGCATCATGTTCTTCGGTCTCAGCTACCTCTACGGCCTCACCGGCACCACGCACCTGCCGGAGATGGTTGCCATCCTCCAGCCCGTCGTGCATTCGCCGCTGGCCATCGTTGGCCTCGTCATGGCCTTCTGCGGACTCTACTACAAGCTGGCCGTCTTCCCGTTCCACTTCTGGACGCCCGACGTCTACCAGGGCGCGTCCAACGAGACCGCCAGCCTCATCGCCTCGCTGCCGAAGGTCGGCGCCGTCGCCGTGCTCGTGCGCTTCGTCTCGCTCGCCACGCCGGACAACCGGACCGTCGCCCTGCTGCTGACCTTCCTCGCCGTCGCCTCGATGTTCTACGGCAACCTGATCGCCCTCGTGCAAAAGGACCTCAAGCGCTTGCTGGGCTTCTCCGCCATCGCCCACGCCGGCTACGCGCTGATCGGCTTCGTCGCGCTCGACGTCGCCGGCTACACCGCCGCCCTTTACTACATCACCGGCTACCTGCTGATGATCCTGGCCTGCTTCGTCGTCATCTGCCGGGTCTCGCGCGACGGCACCAACGTCGCGATCGAGGAGCTGGCCGGGCTGCACCGCCGCTCGCCGCTGCTGGCCCTCACGCTGCTCGTGGGCCTGTTCGCCCTCGCCAGCATCCCGCCCTTCGTCGGCTTCATGGCCAAGCTCTCCCTGCTCACCGCCGCGCTGGCGCAGGGCCACCTTGTGCTGGTCATCGTCGCCGTGGTCAATTCGGTCATCGCGATCTACTACTACCTGCAAGTCATCCGTCAGGCCGTGTTCGGCGAGGTCAACCCCGCCGCCGCGGCGGGGCCGATCGTGCTGAACTGGCCGACGCGCATCCTCTGCGTGGTACTCATCGCCGGCATCGTCGCCCTCGGCGTCGCGCCCGGCCTCGTCATCGACACCATCTCAAGTTCGCTCGCGTTCGTGCACCCGGCTTCTGCAGCCACGCTGCTTGGGCGATGATTGCAGCCAGGCCGCATCAGATGTAGCGAGCATCGAGTAGCGAGGAGTGAGCATGTTCTCGAAGAATCCTTTGCGTCTTGGCGCCTTTGCGTGAGCATCATGAACCTCACGTCAGGACGCAAAACCACAAACGAGGTACGCCTTTATGCAGGTGCGAGAGCTTACCGACTCAGACCGTGATTGGGCGGCGGCTTTGGTGACCCGGTACTTTGGTTCGCCGGTCATCGTGACCCGGGGCGTTTGCCATGACACTCGGACGCTGCCCGGACTTGTCGTCCAAGATGAAGGTATGCGGCTCGGCCTGCTCCAGTACTGCACCGTTGGAATGCGCTGTGAAGTCGTGGTGCTCATTGCTCTCCGCCAGCGCCAGGGACTGGGCCGCCGGATGTTGAGCGAGTTGTCGTCCGTAGCGCGCGCCCAAGGCTGCCGGTGCCTCTGGCTCATCACGACCAACGACAACCGATCCGCGCAGCGGTTTTACGCCGCGCTGGGCTGGCGCGAGATCGCCGTCCATCACGGCGCGGTCACGGAAGCGCGGAAGCTGAAGCCGGAGATTCCGGAATACGGCCAGGACGGCATTCCGATCATCGACGAAATCGAATACGAGTTCAGCCTGGATGATGCCATGCTGCGGCTACTTCAGGCGAACAAGGAAGACCTCGATGCCCTGCAGGCCGTGTACGAGGCGTGTCCTGATTACTTCGAGCGGTGCCTCGGCGGGCCGGCGGGACCGGCGGAGGCCCAGAGTTCGTTCGCCAATCTCCCGCCCGGACGCTCCTACGACGATAAGTTCGTCTTCGGCGTGCTCGCCGGCGAACGCATGATCGGTTGTGCGGAGGTGTTTCGCGATCACCCCGGCCCGGGCACTGCCTACCTCACGCTGCTCCTGATCGTGCCCGAGTTCCGCGGCCGGGGATTCGGGCGTGCAGCGCTGGTCGAGCTGCACGACTTCGCCCGCACGAAATGCGGTGCGAAGTTGATGCGGACCGCGATCATCGCTCCTGAACAAGCACCCGTCGGCTTCTTCACCAGGCACGGCTACGCGGCCACCGGCGAACGCCTCCCCTACCGCTACTTCCGGTTCGAATCCGAGGTGGCTTTCTTCCAGTGTGACCTGCAGAATCAGCCATGAGAGTCGGCTCTGACTGATTGATGCCAGCTGGCGCAAAGATGTCCACGGATCTGGATGCATGAAAATCGTCGCGGCATACTCCACACTTGATGAAGCCTACTTGGCGAAGTCCAGGTTGGAAGGGAGCGGCATCCATGCAGGTATCCGCGATGAGCTCACCGCCTCCACGTACTGGCTGTCCTCGAACGCCATCGGCGGCGTGAAGGTTGAGGTCGAGGACGAAGACCTCGATCGGACGCGCGAGGTGCTGATGCTGCCGAAGATGGACGCCGGTCTGTTGCGCTGCCCGCACTGCGGATCGGATGAGGTCAGGCTGCGGGAGCTCAGCCCGCTCGCCGCGATCTGCGTCGGCATCGGCTTTATCCTGCCCTTCCGCTCCCAGCGGGCCGACTGCCTGCGCTGCCATCGGTCTTTTGTCATAGAGCTTCCCAAGGGAAAGGTCTGACATGTCACCAATGGAAAAATCCGCCCCAGTGCTTGTCTCCGCTTTGTTGCTCACGTTGACCGGAGGATGCGCGACTTCGCCGACGTCAAGCAGTACTTCAGCAGCGCGTGCCAACACCGCCGTCGAACCGACTCCTCAGCTTGATCGCGTGGATCAGATTCCCATCCCCCTCGTTCAAACTGAACCGATTTATCCTTATGAGCTCCGCAAGAAGGGAATCACCGGATCCGCGGTCGTTGGATTTATCGTAGATACTAAAGGTAATGTCCACGATGTCCGGGTCATCCAAGCCACTCACGAGGAATTCGGCATGGCGGCGGTGGCTTGTGTTTCCAAATGGAAATTCAAACCCGGGGTCAGAGGTGGCCGCACGGTGAATACCCTTCTGTCTGTACCGATTTACTTTGATCTCTCCAAGGCAGCCGAGAAGCCGTCGACTACGGCAGGGAAGCCAGAATCGCCACCTTGATCTGGCTCGCGGCATGAAACTCAACTTCCCGTCGTGATGCCCAATATGAGCGAGCCTCCGCCTGCTCCAGTTACCGCCCGGCGGTTTGGCTACGCCTGGGTGGCCATGGCCGTGACCATCGCGCTGCACGTGACGGATGAGGCGGGGACGGATTTTCTGTCGGTCTATAACCCGGCCGTCCAGGCGATCCGCGCGCGGCTGCCGTTTCTGCCGCTGCCGACGTTCACGTTCGGCGTGTGGCTGACGGGACTGGTCCTCGGCATCCTCTTGCTGCTGGTGCTGTCCCCGCTGGCGTTTCGCCGGACGCGATGGATCGTCTGGGTCTCCCTGCCCCTCGCCGTTCTTATGTTCGGCAACGGACTCGGACACATCGCAGGTTCCTTCTATCTCGGGCGTCTGATGCCGGGCGTCTATTCCGCGCCGCTCCTGCTCGTCGCGTCCGCCTACCTGTTCCGGCAGGCGTGGGCGCAGCTCCGTGGAAATACGCCGGGTGTTTAGAACTGCGCGGCAGCCGAATCCGAAAGAAAAACGGGCGCAGCAAGCCTGCGCCCCTACAATTTCTGACCTCTGGCCTCTGACCTCTGGCTTACTCTGACTTCTTCCACCCGTCGTCGGAATCCTGGGGCGGATGCCAGGGCGGTATGATCCATCGCTCCTCCGCTTCGGGGGGAGGCGGCGGGGCCGCTTTGGGCCCGGTCTCCGGCGGCCGGATGGGCCGGCGGTCGTCCTTTCTCCAACTCCGCGGCCAGAGGCCGCCGCCGCGCCGGATCAGACTTCTGAAATCCCACATCATCGCTTTGTCTTTCCGCTGGTAGCTTTCCGATATCCGATATCAAAAATCCACAATCCGCTCACTCCACCTTCACCCGCGCCTTGTAGAACTCCTCGGCCCGGCCGTAGATCTCCTTCGGATCACTCAGCGTCAACGCCTCGGCGGCGAGCTGCCGTGCGTCGCTCATCTTCATGGCGCGGACGAAATATTTCACCGCGGGCAGCGACGGCGACGACATGCTCAGCTCGTCCACGCCGAGTCCGAGCAGCAGGGGCGTGAACACCGGGTCGCCGGCCATCTCGCCGCACACCGCCACCGGCAGCCGGTGCTGGTGCGCGTCGTCCACCACCCGCTTGATCGTGCGCAGCACGGCCGGGTGGGTCGGCTCGTAGAGGTGGGCGATGTGATCGTTCCCGCGGTCGATCGCCAGCAGGTACTGGATGAGGTCATTGGTGCCGATGCTGAAGAAGTGGCAGTGTTGCGCCAGGATGTCGGCCGTGGCCGCGGCACTGGGGATCTCGATCATGCTGCCGACCTCCATGTTCTCGTCGAAGCGCTCGCCGCGCCGGCGCAGTTCCTCCTTCGCCTCCGCCAGCACGACGTTGGCGCGCGCCAGCTCCTCCGCGCCGCTGATCATTGGATACATCATGCGCACCTTGCCGAAGGCGCTGGCTCGCAGGATGGCGCGGAGCTGCTCCTTGAACATCTCCGGGTGTTCGAGGCAGAGGCGGATCGCGCGAAATCCCAGAAAGGGGTTCGTCTCGTGGTGAATCAGGCCGGGGATGGTCTCCATCGGCTTGTCGCCGCCGAGGTCGAGCGTGCGAATCACCACCGGCTGCGGCGCGAACGCCTCGGCGACGGCCTTGTAGGTGGCAAACTGCTCCTCCTCCCCCGGCAGATGCGACGAGTTGAGGTAAAGGTACTCGGTGCGGAACAGGCCCACGCCCTCGGCCTGGCAATCCTTCGCCTGGCTGACCTCCTCGGCCTTCTCGATGTTGGCCAGCAGCGTCACGTGCACGCCGTCGAGCGTCTCGGCCGGTAGCCGGCTGGCCGCCATCAGGCGCGACTCGATGGTCTTCTTCTCGGTCTGGATCCGGCCGTAGCGGAAAAGCGTCTGCTCGGTGGGGTTGACGATGACCACTCCGTCGTAGCCGTCGACGAGCACCCGGTCGCCGGTGGCGACCCGGGTGGTGAGGTCGCGCACGCCCACCACGGCGGGAATCTTCAGCGAGCGCGCGACGATGACGGCGTGGCTCGTCTTGCTGCCCGAGTCGGTGACGATGCCGATGGCCGTGCTGCGGTCGATGCCCGCGGCGTCGGACGGGGTGATGTCGTTGGCGACGACAACGCGTTTCTCCGCCAGCTCGCTCAGGTGGCGCGCCGCCTGGCCGAGGAGATTCTGCAGCACGCGCTGCGCGACGTCGCGGATGTCGCCGGCGCGCTCCCGCAGGTATTCATCGTTGATCTCATCGAACGCCTTGACGTAGCGCTGCGCGACGTTGTTGAAGCACGTCTCGATGTTGGCGCCGGTGTTCTCGAATTCGCGGATCGTCTCGGCGATCAGCGCCTCGTCCTCGAGCACCATCAGGTGCGCATCGAAGATGCGCGCCTCGTCGGGGCCGAGGTTGTGCTCCACCTCGTTCTTGATCTTGGTGATCTGCTGGCGGGTGACGACGAGCCCCTGCTCAAACCGCGCGACCTCCCCCGCGTGCTTGTCGGGGTCGACCTGGTAGGCCGGCACCTCGAGTTCCGTCCGCAGGTAGAGAAAGATCTCCCCGTAAGCAATGCCGTTGGAGGCGGAGATGCCCTGCACAACGAACTCGGTTTTCGGTGGGGGATCCATCGCGATCGATTGAACGGTGCTGTGGCGCGAGGTCGGGTTGAAAGACGTTGGCAGCTCTTTATCAGGTTCGGCCCACTGAGGGTCAACACGGATTTGGAATATCCCCCCAAAAGCTGGGATGCGCCGCCGGGATAACCGCTGTGACGGCTGATTCAGTCCGATCTTCAGCGGCCGGTCGGGTTTTATGGGCCAAGTGACAGCAACCGGTGAACGGTGCAAACGGTACCCCTGCCGCCTTCACGCGATGACCGTGGGATGCACGAAGCACAACGGACCCCACGCTTCGCGGACGCTGCCGATGATCTCCTCCACCGGCGCGTCGTCGGGCAGCAACACGAAGCACGCGCTGCCGCTGCCGCTCATGCGGGGCGCGAGGCCGAACCGGGTGTGCAGGCGTTCCAGCAGCGCGGGCAGCGCGATGAACTTTCGAAACACCACCGGCTCCAGGTTGTTGAAGAGGAGTTCCTCCGCGCCGGCATTCCCGGCAATCCACGCGGCGAGGCGGCGCTCGGCCTCGGCGGCGGATAGATAGCCTGCGGGTGCCCGGGCCGCTCCCGGTGCCGACTTGTCCGCCCGGGCGGTAGCGGCGGCGGAAGCCCCGGTGCAGGCGGCCATCCGCTCGTACGCCCAAGCCGTGCGGATGCTGAAGTTCGGCTTGAAAAGCAGCACGCGCCGTCCCCGCAACCGCCCGGCGGCCGCCGCGGGCAGCGATTCCACCTGCTCGCCGCGCCCCCGCATGAGCACCGGGCCGCCGGGCAGGAACAGCGGGCAGTCGGACCCGACCTGCGCCGCCAGCGCCATCAGCCTATCGCGGCTGAGCCCGGCGCCGCTCAACTGGTTCAGTGCGAGCAGGGCGGCCGCCGCGTTGCTGCTGCCGCCACCGAGCCCCGCGCCCAGCGGAATGCGTTTGGTCAGGCGAAACGCCACCGCCGCCTTCCAGCCGGTCGCCTCGCAAAACCGCCGCGCGGCCTTGGCGACAAGATTGGTTTCATCGCGCGGCACCTCGGGGTCATCGCACTCCAGGCTGAACTGGTCCTTCGCCTTTCGCCTTTCGCCCTGCGCCTCGGCGATCAACTGATCGCCGAACCCGAGCGGCGCCGCCACCGACACAAGATCGTGGTAACCGTCGGCGCGCTGGCCGGTGATGGCGAGAAAGAGGTTGATCTTGGCCGGTGAAAAAACGGTGACGGGTTTCACGGCGGACAAAAAACGGTGGCGAAGACTCGTATTTCCCGTCACGTTACGAAGGCACCGACATGGCTTGCGACCTTATTCTCGTCCTCGACGCCCCCTCTCCACGCGCCATCGCGCCCGTGCTCCGCCATCTCAGCGGCAAGGTCCGCTGGGCCAAGATCGGTCTCGAAATGTTCACCGCTTGCGGGCCCGATTGTGTGCGCGAGGTGGCCGGCATGGGCTTCGAAATTTTTCTCGACCTCAAGCTGCACGACATTCCCAACACGGTCGCCCGGGCGGTCGAGTCGGCCGCGCGGCTGCCCATCCGGATGCTCACGCTCCACACCGCCGGCGGACGCGAAATGATGCGCCGGGCGGTGAAAGCCCAGCAGCAGGCCGCGCCTTCGCTCCTGCTGCTCGGCGTGACCGTGCTCACCTCGCTCGGCGAAAACGACCTCCGCGAGGCCGGCGTCGGCGCCGCCCCCGAGGCGCAGGTGATGCGCCTGGCCCGGCTGGCCGTCGGGTGCGGTTTGGGCGGAATCGTCTGCTCGCCTCTCGAAATTGCGCCGCTGCGCAAGCAGCTGCCGCCATCCGTCAAGCTGGTCACCCCCGGCATCCGCCCCGCCGGTGTCGGCGGAGACGACGACCAGACACGCGTGATGACCCCGGCCGAGGCCGCCCGCGCGGGCGCCAACTTCATCGTGGTGGGCCGGCCGATCTTCAAGGCCACCGATCCCGCCGCCGCCGCCCAAGCCATCCTCGCCGAACTGAAAATCGCCTGATTTCAACATGGCTGCCTTCCTCCCGCCTCCCGCCTCCTGCCTCCCGCCTCCGGCGGCGGGCGCAGTCCGCTGCCGATGAGCCGCACCGCCGCCATCCTCCTCGCCGCCGGACAGGGCCGCCGCATGCGGGAAGCCGTGGCTGACAAGATTCTCGCGCCGCTCGCCGGCCGCCCGGTCTTCGCCCACTCAGCCGCGGCCTTCGCCGCCAGCGGCGTGGCCGACTTCTACGTCGTTGTCTACCGCGATGCCCGCCAGTCGCTCGAACTTTCCTGCTACGCGCCCACGCCAGCGCTCTTTGTCCAAGGCGGACGCGAACGGCAGGATTCCGTGGCCAATGCCCTTGCCGGCCTGCCCGAGGATATCGATTACGTCTTCATCCACGACTGCGCCCGGCCGCTCATCCGCCCCGAGCAGCTCGCCGCTCTGCTCAAGGCGGTGCGCCGCGACGACGCCGTCGTGCTGGCCCACCGCGTGATCGACACCGTGAAGCAGGTGGCGCGCGCGAGGCGCCGCGGGGCGCCGGTGCGCGGGCGCGCCGCCACCCTCGACCGCTCGCGGCTGTGGGCCATGGAGACGCCCCAGGTCTTCGCCCGCGACCTCATCACCCGCGCCTACGCCCGGGTGCAACGCCGCGGTTTGCGCATCACCGATGACGCCCAGGCCGTCGAACAACTCGGCCATCCGGTGACCTTCCTGCAAAATCCGCACCCGAACCCCAAGCTGACCACCGCCGCCGATCTGGCGCTTTTGGAGTTCTTGCTTAGCCGCGCCGGTGCCCTTAAGCCTGAGGCCTGACACGCCATGCCTTACCGCATCGGCCACGGTTATGACATCCACCGCCTCGTCGCGGGCCGCCCGCTCGTGCTCGGCGGCGTGCGCTTTGACACCGACTACGGACTCGAAGGCCACTCCGACGCCGACTGTGTGACCCATGCCGTCTGCGACGCCCTCCTCGGCGCGGCCGGGCTGCCCGATATCGGCCATTTCTTTCCCGACACCGATCCCACTTTCCAGGACGCCGATTCGCAGCTCCTGCTGAAGCGCGTCGTGGCCGAGCTGCGGCAGCGCGGCTGGGAGCCGTTGAACATCGACACCACCGTCATCGCCGAGAAGCCCAGAATTTCTCCGCGCCTTGGTGAAATGAAACTCGCGCTCGCCAATTCCTCCGGTCTGCCGGTGGAGGCCGTCGGCCTGAAGGCCACGACCAATGAGGGGGTCGATGACCTTGGCCGCGGACTCGCCATCGCCGCCCACGCGGTGGCCCTGATCCGAAAGCTGTAGGAGCGTGCTGGCACGCGATGTCATGCGCCGTTCTTTCGTCTTCTGGCTTCTGGCTTCCGGCCTCTGGCTTCTGATTCCCGCTTGTACCCGCCATGAGACTGACGTCCAGCGCGGCAACCGCGAACAAGTCCTCTACCGCGGCGTCGGCTCCGAAGTCAGCGACCTCGACCCGCAGCTCGTGACGGGCCTTGCCGAGCAGTGCGTCGTCTCCGCGCTCTTCGAAGGCCTGGTGACCGAGGATCCGCGCGACTTGCATCCGGTGCCGGGCGTGGCCGAGCGCTGGGAGGCGTCGCCCGACGGCCTTACCTACACCTTCCACCTGCGCGCCGATGCGAAATGGTCCGATGGCGACCCGGTCACCGCGCCGGACTTCGTGGCCTCCTACCGCCGCATCCTGACGCCGTCGCTGGCGGCCGACAATGCGACCTTGTTTTACCTGGTGCTCAACGCCGAAGCCTTCAACAAGGGCCAACTGGCCGACTTCGCGCAGGTGGGCTTCACGGCCCCCGACGATCGCACGCTGCGCATCACCCTGGCGCATCCCGCGCCGTATTTCCTCTCCCTGCTGGCGCAGATGCCCTGGCTGCCCGTGCCGCTGCCGGCCATCGAGAAATACGGCGCCGCCGACCAGCGGGGCAATCCCTGGACCCGGCCCGGCCAGCTCGTCGGCAACGGTCCCTTTGTGCTGAAAACCTGGAAACCGAACGAGGTGATCATCGTGGAAAAATCGCCCACCTACTGGGATGCGGCCCGCGTCCGGCTGCAGGCGATCCATTTCCATCCGATCGACAGCCAGGACGCCGAGGAGCGCGCCTTCCGCGCGGGGCAATTGCATGTGACCTACACGCTGCCGGTCGGCAAGGTCGACGCCTACCGCCGCAATGCGCCGCAGTTCCTGCGCCGCGATCCCTATTTCAACACCTACTTTTTCCGCCTGAACGTGCGCCGTCCGCCGCTCGACGACGCGCTGGTGCGCCGCGCCCTCGCGCTGGCCATCGACCGCCAGGCCATCGTCGAACACATTCTCCGCGGCGGACAGCAGCCCGCCACCTCGCTCACGCCGCCGGGCCTGGCTGACTACACGCCGCCGGCGGAGGTGACCACCGATTTCGCCGCGGCGCGGCGGCTGCTCGCCGCGGCCGGCCACCCGGGCGGACACGGCCTGCCGCCGCTGGAGCTGCTGTACAACAATTCCGAGAACCACCGCCTGCTCGCCGAGGCCGTGCAGGAAATGTGGCGGCGAGAATTGGGCGTCGAGGTGCGTCTCGTGAACCAGGAACTCAAGGTGGTGCTCGCGGAGCGGCGGACGGGCCAATACCAGATCCTGCTCTCCGACTGGGTCGGCGATTATCCCGATGCCAGCACGTTTCTGGACGTGTGGCGCGGCGACAGCGGCAACAATCACACGGGCTGGGCCAGTTCCGACTACGATTCGCTGTTGCTGACCGCGGCGCGCACGGTAAATCCGGCCGAGCGTGCGGTGTTGCTGCAGCGCGCGGAGTCACTGCTGCTCACCGCCATGCCGGTTGTCCCGCTGTATTTCAACACGCATGTGTTCCTGCTCCAGCCCTCGGTGCACGGCTGGCATCCCACCGTGCTCGATCACCATCCCTACAAGTACGTCTGGCTGGGAGAGTGAGGCGATAGTCTGAAGCAGCAGCCATCGAGGAGCGGCAGTCCGCTTCCGTCGTTCTTCCTTCTTGAATCTTTCTTCTTGAATCGCAGCGCAGCTGCGCTGCGCCGCGCCTAAAGCGCCATCTTGATGGCCGCCAATTTCTTCATGGTGGCGAGGTCCTTCGCGGTGCGGGTTTCCAGCCGGATGCCCCTCCCCTCCGCATAGACCCGGGCCTCGTTCAGCGCCTTCACCACCGCCGCGGGCACGTCACTGGCGCGCACCGCCGCCGTCGCCTTTTCACCGAAAACAAACGCGGTCAGGAAACACCCTTCGCGCGGCAACAGATACAGGATGGTCCGCTCCTTCCGGATCAGACGAAGAAACCCCAAGGGGGTGGTTTTGGACTTGCTCCAACGGTGCGTCACCGGCGCATACGCCGTCTCGATGTGGTCGATGAGTTCGTCCCAGAGTGCCTTGGTGCCGCCCAGGGCCCGGGCCAGCGCTTCGTCACCGGGCTGACAGTCTTTGTTTTCGGAGAAACCTGAAGCCACAGGCGCAGCTTACCGGACCGTCGGAAAGAGCGAAGGCGAAAAATTCCCCTGAGCGCGGAACTGGCAGAAAGAAGCGAGAAGACGGCTTCCGGCGATCTTGCGTCTTGAATCTTGATTCTTCAATCGCGGCTCCGCCGTGCGGCGCCGCGTCCCGCGTTAATGCCATTTTAATGCCTTCAAGGAACCTTTTAATTAGGGGCAGACGGCGGCCCGCGCTACCATGGCGGGCATGAACTCACCCGCCTTGCCGCTGGCCGCGCTCACGCCGCTCGTAACGGACCTGATCTTTGTCGGAGTCTCCGTGGCGTTTTTCGGCATCGCCACCGCCTACGCCTGGTTCTGCCGGAAGGTGCGCTGACCACGCCTGCATGAATCTCAACCCGTTTCATCCATGGAAAACATCATCATCGGTCTGATCGCCGTGGCCTGCCTGATCTACCTCGTCATCGCGGTGCTCCGCCCGGAAAAATTCTAGCCGGCATCTGTCATGAACAATCTCAACGCCTGGACCCAGCTCGCGTTCTACGTCGGCGTCCTGCTCCTGATCACGAAGCCCCTCGGGCTGTACCTGGTGCAGGTGCTCGACGTCAATGGCCGGACGTGGCTCGACCGCGTCGTCCGTCCGGTGGAGCGTTTCACCTATCGTGTGTGCGGCATTGATCCCGACCGCGAGCAGGGCTGGCTCGCCTACACGGTTTCGCTGCTCCTGTTCAGCCTCGTCGGGATGCTCCTCACCTACTTCATCCTGCGTTACCAGGACAAGCTGCCGCTAAACCCGCAACAGCTTCCCGGCGTCTCCCCTGCGCTTGCCTTCAACACCGCCGCGAGCTTCACCACCAACACCAACTGGCAGAACTACGGCGGTGAAACGACCATGTCCTACTTCTCGCAGATGGTCGCGCTGGCGTTCCACAACTTCACGTCGGCGGCCGCCGGCATCGCCATCGCCGCAGCGCTCGTGCGCGGCATCGCCCGCCGGACGGCCCAGACCATCGGCAACTTCTGGGTCGATGTCACGCGCATCACCTACTACCTGCTCGTGCCGGTCTGCCTGGTGTTAGCGCTGGTGCTCGTTTCGCAGGGCATGATCCAGAACTTCAAGCCCTACACGGTCGCGAAAACCCTCGAGCCTTACACCATCCAGGTGCCGAAGACCGACGCCAACGGCCAGCCCGTCAACGGTGCCGACGGCAAGCCCGTCATGGTGGACCAAGTCGTGGATACGCAGACGATCGTGCAGGGACCGATGGCCTCACAGATCGAGATCAAGATGCTCGGCACCAACGGCGGCGGCTACACCAACGCCAACGCCGCGCATCCCTTCGAGAACCCGACCCCGCTCTCGAATTTCCTCCAGATCCTCTCGATCTTCGCGATCCCAAGCGCGCTGACCTGGTATCTCGGACGCACCGTGAAAAACCAGCGGCACGGCTGGGCCGTGTGGAGCGCCATGTTCGTGTTGTTTCTCGCCGGCGTGCTGGTCGCGTGGAAGTCCGAGGCGGCCGGCAACCCGATCCATCAAAAACTTGGGGTCGCCGCGGCCGACGGCAACCTGGAGGGCAAGGAGGTGCGTTTCGGCATCTTCAACTCGGCGCTTTTCGCCACCATCACCACCGACGCCTCCTGCGGCGCGGTCAACGCCATGCACGATTCGTTCACGCCGCTGGGCGGTCTGGTGCCGCTGTTCAACATCGAGACCGGCGAGGTCATCTTCGGCGGTGTGGGCGCGGGCCTCTACGGCATGCTCATCTTCGTCATCCTGGCGGTGTTCATTGCCGGCCTGATGGTCGGGCGCACGCCGGAATACCTCGGCAAGAAGATCGAGGCCTATGACGTGAAGCTCGTCATGCTGGTGCTGATGGTGCTGGCGACCACCATTCTCGGCTTCACCGCTTGGGCGGCCGTGACGCCATGGGGGCAGGCCGGCCTCAACAATTCCGGCCCGCACGGGTTCAGTGAAATGCTCTATGCCTACAGCTCGTGCGTGGGCAACAACGGCAGCGCTTTCGCCGGCCTGACCGGCAATCCCGCCGACGGCGATCCGCACTACAACATTACGCTCGGCCTCGCGACGCTGATCGGGCGGTTCCTGATGATCGTGCCCATCCTCGCCCTCGCCGGCAACCTCGCCGGCAAGAAGCTGGTGCCGGCCAGTGCCGGCACGTTCCAGGTGGAGGGCTTCACTTTTGTCGTGCTCCTCGTCGGCACGGTGCTGCTGGTGGGCGCGCTCACTTTCCTGCCAGCCCTGGCGATGGGACCCATCGTCGAACACTTCCTGATGCACTCCGGCACGCTGTTCTAAGCCCACACCCAGTTTTCTTCCCGTCATTTTTGCCATGAGCACCAAGGCCATTTCCCTTTTCGATCGTGAGATCCTGCTGAAGGCGGTCGTCGACTCCTTCCAGAAGCTCGATCCGCGGCAGCAGATCAAAAATCCGGTGATGTTTGTCACGCTGATCGGGGCGATCCTCACCTTTTTCCAGCTTTTCACCACGAAGGAGCCGCGCGGCTACGTGCTGCAGATCGCGCTCTGGCTGTTTTTCACCGTGATTTTCGCCAATTTCGCGGAAGCCGTGGCCGAGGGTCGCGGCAAGGCCCAGGCGCGCGCCCTGCGCGCCTCGCGCCGGCAACTTGTGGCGAAACGCCGCCTCAAGGACGGTTCCTTCGAGCCGGTGGACGCCACCGAGCTGCGCAAGGGTGACGTCGTGCGCGTCCTCGCCGGTGAACTCATTTCGGGGGACGGCGACGTGATCGAGGGCGCCGCCTCGGTGGACGAGTCGGCCATCACCGGCGAGTCCGCCCCGGTGATCCGCGAGGCCGGCGGCGACCGCAGCGCGGTCACGGGCGGCACACGGGTACTCTCCGACGAACTCCTGATCCGCATCACCGCCGACCCGGGCGAGGGCTTTCTCGACCATATGATCAGCCTCGTCGAGGGGGCGAAACGCCAGAAGACGCCCAACGAAATTGCGCTTACGATCCTGCTGGCGGCGCTCACCTTCATCTTCCTTCTGGTCATCATCACGCTCAAGCCATACGGCGTCTATGCGGGCGTGGCGTTCTCGATCACGGCCTTGATCGCGCTGCTCGTCTGCCTCATCCCGACGACCATCGGCGGACTGCTCAGCGCGATCGGCATCGCGGGCATGGACCGCCTGCTTCAGCGCAACGTCCTCGCCATGAGCGGTCGCGCCGTCGAGGCCGCGGGCGACATCGACGTGCTGCTGCTCGACAAGACCGGCACCATCACGCTCGGCAACCGCATGGCGAGCGAATTCCTGCCAGCACCGGGGGTCACGCCGGGGCAGATCGCCTCCGCGGCGCAACTCGCGTCGCTCGCCGACGAAACGCCCGAAGGCCGCAGCATCGTCGTGCTGGCGAAGGAAAAGTTCGGCCTGCGCGGCCGGGATCTCGCGACTCCGCACGCGACCTTCGTGCCCTTCAGCGCCCAAACCCGCATGAGCGGCGTGGACTTGTTCGTGAATCCGCGGGAGCCCGTGCGCCAGATCCGCAAGGGCGCGGCCGAAAACATCAAGGCCTGGGTTGAGGCGCAGGGCGGCAGCCTGCCGCCGATGGTCGCCGGCGCTGTCGAATCGATTTCCCGCCAAGGCGGCACCCCACTTGTGGTCGCCGAGAACCGCGCGGTGCTGGGCGTCATCCACCTCAAGGATATGGTCAAGGGCGGCATCAAGGAGCGCTTCGCCCAGCTCCGCGCCATGGGCATCCGCACCGTCATGATCACCGGCGACAACCCGCTGACCGCCGCCGCCATCGCCGCCGAATCCGGCGTGGACGATTATCTCGCGCAGGCCACCCCGGAGATGAAGCTCCGGCGCATCCGCGACGAACAGGCCGCCGGGCACCTCGTGGCGATGACCGGCGACGGCACCAACGACGCGCCGGCGCTCGCGCAGGCCGACGTCGGCGTCGCAATGAACACCGGCACGCAGGCCGCCAAGGAGGCGGGCAACATGGTGGACCTCGACTCGAACCCGACGAAGCTCCTCGAGATCGTCGAGATCGGCAAACAGCTCCTCATCACGCGCGGCTCGCTCACGACGTTCAGCATCGCCAACGACGTGGCAAAATACTTCGCCATCATTCCCGCGATGCTGGTCGGCGTTTTTCCCGCGATCGCCCCGCTCAACGTCATGGGACTGGTCTCGCCGCTGAGCGCGATCCTGAGCGCCGTCATCTTCAATGCGCTTATCATCATCACGCTGATCCCGCTCGCCCTGCGCGGCGTGGCCTACCGGCCCATCGGCGCCGCCGCCATGCTGCGCCGCAATCTGTTCATCTACGGTCTCGGCGGCATTCTCATCCCCTTCATCGGCATCAAGCTCATCGATGTCCTCGTCAACGCGGTTCACCTCGTCTAACGCCATGAAAGCCTTCCTGATCGAACTCAAAGCCTCCGTGCTGCTCACCGCGGTTTTCGTGGTGCTGCTGTGCGGTGCGTATCCGCTGGCTGTCTGGGTCGGCGCGCAGACGCTCTTCCCAAGCAAAGCCAATGGCAGCCTGATCGTGGAACGGGACGGCACGGTGCGCGGCTCGGCGCTGTTGGCGCAAAACTTCAGCAGCGAAAAATATTTCCAGCCGCGCCCCTCCGCCGCGGGCACCGGCTATGACGCCACCAGCTCCTCCGGAACCAACCTCGGGCCAACCAGCCAGAAACTGGCCGACAGCATCAAAGCCGCCGTCGCCGCCTATCGCACGGCCAACGGCCTCGCCTCCGACACCTCCGTGCCGGCCGACGCGGTCACCTCTTCCGGCAGCGGTCTTGATCCTCATATCAGCATCGCCAACGCCGAACTCCAAGCGCCGCGCGTGGCCAAGGCCCGCGGCCTGCCACTCGAAACCGTGCGCACGCTTATCGCGCGGCACACCGAAGACCGGGACCTCAGCGTCCTGGGCGAGCCCGGCGTCAATGTCCTCCTGCTCAACCTCGCCCTCGACCACTTCTCCCCGGCCCGGTGATCCCTCGGAACCCTGAAAGGAGCCATTCGTGAACGCATCGACCTCTCCTGATCACGATAATGACCGTGTGCGTGGGGGGGCCTATGTGCTGGTGGCGCTGGTCGCATTGCTCACCGGCTATGTCCTCGGCCTCGTCGGCGGGCAGCCCTCCAGCGGGTCGCGGGCCGGCGGGCCTCCGCCTCCGACCAACCCGCGTTCGCTCAATCCCTGAACCATCAGGGTTTGCACCCGGCCGACGGTTTGTCATTCCTAAGCCCTGTGCCCGACCCTACCCGCCCCGACCCCGACGCACTTCTCGCCTCCATCCGCCGCGCCGAGGCAAAGGAGACCCGCGGCCGGTTGAAGGTATTCTTCGGCATGGCGCCCGGCGTGGGCAAAACCTACGCCATGCTGCAGGCGGCGCGCAAGGCTCATGCCGAGGGGGTGGACGTGGTGGTCGCGCTCGCCGAGACCCACGGACGCGAGGAAACCCAGCTTCTGCTTGAAGGGTTGCCCATTATTCCCCGCAAGCTGATCGCCTACCGCGGCACGCAATTGGGGGAACTGGATTTGGAGGCCGTGCTCGCGCGCCGCCCCCGCCTCGCCGTCGTGGACGAACTCGCCCATACCAACGCCCCCGGCTCGCGCCATGTCAAACGCTGGCAGGATGTCGAGGAACTTCGGGCGGCCGGCATCGACGTTTTCACCACGCTCAATGTCCAGCACCTCGAAAGCCGCGCCGACACCGTCCGCCAGATCACCGGCGTGGCCGTGCGCGAGACCGTGCCCGACTCGATGATCGAGGCCGCCGATGAGATCCAGCTGGTGGATGTCACGCCCGGGCAGCTCCGGGAGCGCTTGGCGGAAGGCAAGGTCTATCTGGGCGACCGCGCCGCCGTCGCCGCCGACAATTTCTTCAAGGAGAGCAACCTCACGGCGCTGCGCGAACTCGCCCTGCGCCTGACCGCCGAGCGGGTGGACAAACAGCTCCGCGATATCCGCGAGGACCGGCAGATCAGCGCCATCTGGCGCAGCGGCGAACGCCTGCTGGTGGCGGTCGGCGCCAGCCCGTTTTCCACGCGGCTCATCCGGTGGACCCGCCGCATGGCCTATGCCCTCGATGCGCCCTGGCTCGCCGTGAACGTCGAGACGCCGGCGCCGCTCACGCCGGAGGAGCGGAAGCTGCTGGACGAGAATCTCACCCTCGCCCGCGAGCTCAACGCCGAGATTGTCGTGGTGCCCGACCGCGATGTCGCCGGCACGCTGGTGCGCATCGCCCAGCAGCGCAACGTCAGCCAGATCGTCATCGGCAAACCGCGGGGCCATCCCGTCCTGGATTTCCTGCGCGGGGGCTCGCTGGCCGACCGCCTCATCCGCCGCAGCGGGCAGATCGACGTCTATGTCGTGCCCGCCGAACCGCGCACGGGGCGCAGCCGCTGGCTGGAATGGAGTCTCTCCGCGGCGTCGCGCCCGCGGGAATATGTGACCGCCCTCTTGACCGTCCTCGGGGTGACGCTGGCGGGTCTGGCGATGCAGGGACTGACCGGTTACACGGCGATTTCGCTTTTCTATCTCACGGCCGTGGTCCTGCTTGGGCTCTTCGTGGGCCAGGGGCCGATCCTGCTCGCCGCCACCCTCAGTGCGCTGGCGTGGAATTTCCTCTTCATCCCGCCGATCTTCACCTTCCGGATCGACAAGTTCGAAGACGGCCTGATGTTCGGGATTTTCTTTATCACCGCGCTGGTCACCGGGCGCCTCACCGGGCGGCTGCGCGTTCAAGAGCGCGACCAGCGCCAGCGCGAACAGCGGGCCATCGCCCTCTACCAGCTCACGCGCGCCATCGCCGACGCCCGGTCGGCTGACGAGGTGTTGCGCAACGCCGCCGCGCAGGTGCAGGAGCTTTTTGGCGCGCGTCTGGCGATCTTCACCGAAGATTCCGTCCAGTCAGGCCGACTGGTGCTGCACCCGGCGGCGACCTATGTGGCCGACGAAAAGGAACAGGGCGTGGCCGCGTGGGCGTTTCGCAATCACAAGAACGCCGGGCGTTTCACCGACACCCTGCCGGCCGCCGAGGGTTTTTATCTGCCCCTGCTCGCCGGCGAGAGCGGCGTGGGGGTGATGGGCGTCAAGCCGCCCGCCGAGGCGACGCTTTCCGTCAACCAGCGGGAACTGCTCGAAAGCTTCGCCACCCAGATCGCCCTGGCGTTGGATCGCGAGCGCCTGCGGGCCACCGAAGAGGCGGCGCGCCTTTCGCGGGAATCGGAAAAGCTGCACCGCACGCTGCTCGACGGCGTGTCGCACGAACTGAAGACGCCGCTGGCCGTGATCGCTTCGGCCGGGGAGAACCTCGCGGACGGACCCCTGGTGGCGGAGATCCGCACGGCGACCCAGCGGCTTCAGCGGCTGGTGAACAACCTGCTCGACATGACCCGCCTCGAGTCGGGCACACTGCGGTTGCGGCGCGACTGGTGCGACCTGGCCGATCTCATCAACGCCGCGCGGGAAATGAACGCCGATGCCCTGCGCAGCCGGACCGTGCGGATGGACCTGCCCACCGGCCTGCCGCTGGTGCGCGCCGACGCCGGCCTCATTCAGCAGGCACTGGCCAACCTCATCCATAACGCCTGCGTGCACACGCCGCCAACGGCCATGATCACGCTCGCAGCCGGCACTGACGAGGCGGCGGGCCAGCTCTGGCTCGCGGTGGCTGACAACGGACCCGGGCTGCGCGCCGAGCAGCTGGACCGGGTCTTTGACAAGTTTTTCCGCGGCGATCCGGACCGGGCCGGCGGGCTGGGCCTGGGGCTTTCCATCGCGCGCGGTTTCGCCGAGGCACATGGCGGCCGCGTCGCGGCGGGCAACCAGCCGGGCGGCGGGGCGCGCTTTACGATCTTTCTTCCGCTGGAGCAGCCTGCCAGCGTACCTCCCGAATGAGCGCCGAGCCCTTCCCCTCCGAAGTCCTCGTCATCGATGACGAGGTGCAAATCCGCCGCCTGCTGCGCGTGACGCTGGAAGGTGCGGGTTTTCGCGTGCGCGAGGCGGAAGGCGGCGCACTCGGCCTCGCCGAAGCAGCGACGAAGCGGCCCGACGCCATCATTCTCGACCTCGGCCTGCCCGACCTGCCCGGCATCGAGGTGCTCAAGCGGTTGCGCGAATGGAGCCGGCTGCCCGTGCTCATCCTCTCGGTCCGCGGCCAGGAGGCGGACAAGATCGAGGCGCTCGACGCCGGGGCGGACGATTATCTCAGCAAGCCGTTCGGCGGCGGCGAACTCCTCGCGCGCCTGCGGGCGATGCTGCGGCGCGTGCAAAGCCCGGAGGAGGAATGCAACGCGCGTTTCGGCGACGTGGAGGTCGATTTCGCGCGGCGGGTGGTGACGAAGGCGGGGGCCGTGGTGAAGCTGACTCCCAAGGAATACGCGCTGTTGCGGCTCCTGGTCCTGCATCGGGGCAAGGTGATCACGCACCGGCAGCTGTTGCGCGAACTGTGGGGGCCCAAGGCCGAGGAGCAGACGCAATACCTGCGCGTGTACATGACCCACCTGCGGCAGAAGCTCGAAGACGAACCCAACCAGCCGAGATATTTTCGCACCGAATCTGGCATCGGCTACCGTTTCAGCGGGGAATAAAGCCGCCGGCTGGCGGAAGTCGGGCGGAGGGTGAGAGTGACCAGACGCTGGCTGGGCTGAAAAGTTTCCTCGTCTCCCTCGTCCTTTCGCCTTCACTTTCCCTCGTCCGCCATGCTGCGTTTCATCACGTCGCGCCTGCTGCAATCCCTGCTCGCGCTGTATCTCATCGTCACCGCCACGTTTTTCATGCTGCGGTTTGTGCCGGGCGGGCCGTTCACGGCGGAGAAGGCCGTGCCCCGGGAGATCCTGCGCAACCTCGAGGCGCATTACGGCCTGAACCAGCCGCTCCACTGGCAGTACCTCGACTATCTCGGCAGCCTGCTGCACGGCGACTTCGGCCCCTCGTTCAAATACTCCAACCGCACCGTCAACGAAATCCTCGCTGACAAGCTGCCCGTCTCACTCGAGCTCGGGCTGTGGTCACTCGCCGTGGCGCTGCTGCTCGGCCTGTCGCTGGGCATCATCGCGGCGCTGCGTCGCAACACCTGGGCCGATTATCTGGCGACCGCCGTCGGTACGATCGGCCTCTCGGTGCCGACCTTCGTGATCGGACCCCTGTGCGTGCTGGCCTTCGCCCTCCACCTGGGGTGGTTCAGCGCGTCGGGCTGGAACTTCGCCTCGGACCGCGTGCTGCCGTCGCTCGTGCTCGGCCTAGCCTACGCCGCCCCGATCTCGCGACTCACCCGCGGCGGCCTGCTCGAGGTGCTCCACCAGGATTACATCCGCACCGCGCGTGCCAAGGGTGCCTCCGAACTGCGCGTGGTCTTCAAGCATGCCCTGCGCGGCGGGCTGCTGCCCGTGGTCGCCTACCTCGGGCCGGCCACCGCGGGCATCCTGACGGGCTCATTTGTCATCGAGACGATCTTCCAGATCCCCGGCCTCGGCCGCGAGTTCGTGACCAGCGCCTTCAACCGCGACTACACCCTCGTGCTCGGTACGGTCATTCTCTACGCCGCGCTCATCATGGCGCTCAACCTGCTGGTCGACCTCGTGCAGGCCTGGATGAACCCAAAGATGAGATTGGAGTGAACCACGGATGACACGGATGAACACGGATAGGCTGGTTTTGGGTCTGCTGCCTCCACAGCCGGTAGGAACCTGCCTGCCCGTTCGCTGGGCTCAGGGCCCCGAGCCTGCCGAGGGGCAGGCAATTCGACCGTCATCGCGTGCAAGCACGCTCCTACAAAGCCATTCGCGCCCATCCGTGCCTGTCCTGCGAAGCCTCGGCGAAGCAGGATGATCCGTGGTTGATAAAATGAACCCAGCAGCTCCACAGATTCCCCCCTTGTCGCCTGGCGGCGAAGCCGCGGAACACGGCACGTCGCTCGGGCACGACGCGTGGCTGCGCCTGCGCCAGAACAAGCTGGCGGTCTTCGGCGGCGCCACCCTCGTCATCGTGGCCCTCGCCTGCCTAGTTGGGCCGCTGCTCAGCCCGTACGGCTACGAGGAGACCCGGCTTGAACTCGGCGCCTCGGGGCCCGGCCTCCCACACTGGCTGGGGACCGACGTGCTGGGCCGCGACCTGCTGGTGCGCCTCCTCTACGGCGGACGCATCTCCCTGGCCGTGGGTTTCAGCGCGACAGTCGTGGCTCTGACCATCGGCGTCCTCTACGGCGCCGTGGCCGGCTTCTTCGGCGGCAAGCTTGACGCGGTGATGATGCGCGCCGTCGACATCCTGTACTCCCTCCCCTTCACCATCTTTGTGATCCTGCTGATGGTGTTTTTCGGGCGAAACTTCATCCTGCTGTTCGTGGCCATCGGCGCCGTCGAGTGGCTGACGATGGCGCGCATCGTGCGCGGGCAGGTCATGTCGATCAAACGCATGGAATTCATCGAGGCCGCGCACGCGCTCGGCTTCGGCCGGCGCCGCATCCTCTTCCGCCACATCCTGCCCAACGTGCTCGGCCCGATCATCGTCTACACCACGCTGACCATCCCGTCCGTCATGCTGCTCGAGGCGTTTCTCAGCTTCCTCGGCCTGGGCGTGCAGCCGCCGATGAGCTCGTGGGGCGTGCTGATCCGGGACGGCGCGGAGAAGATGGAGGAGTTCCCCTGGCTGCTCCTTTTCCCGGGCACGGTCTTCTCGCTGACGTTGTTCTCGCTGAACTTCCTCGGCGACGGGTTGAGGGATGCGTTGGATGTCAGGTCATCGAAAGATTAGCAAACGAGCCATGCGTGCAGGCACTTCCTTGGCTTCCCTGGCCCGCCCTGGCTTGCAGAGCGACGGCGGCCGTGATGCGCTGGATGCGCGATCCTCGAAAGATTGAGGTGGAACGCGGCCGCGGAATGCGGTTCTATCGCCCTGCCATATGCGCCGTTTCCGGCCCTACCTCCGCTACCTGCGCACCGTCCGCGGTCCCCTCGCCATCGCCATGGGCTGCGGCTTGCTTTACGGCGCCAGCAGCGGCGCCGGCCTGCCGGCGCTCGTCAAATACGTCTTCCCCGCGATTTTCAGCCATAAAGCCGACGGCCTGTCGCTTGGCACGGTGGCGCTGATCGCGTCGTGCATCCCGCTGGTGTTTCTCGTGCGGGCGGTCAGCGGCTACCTCAACAGCTATTACATCCAGTTGAGCGGCGTGCGCATCCTCGAGACCCTGCGCCTCGACTATTTCCGCAAGCTGCAGGTGCTGCCGCTCTCGTTTCTCCAGCGCAAGGCGTCCGGCGACCTGCTGTCCCGCGGCATGGCCGACACCCAGCAGTTGCAGTACACCCTCACCCTGCTGGCCAACGACGGCGTCAAACAGCCGATGACGCTGGCCGGCGCCATCGGCTTCCTGTTGTGGCAGGCCTTCAAAACCGAGGGCGTGTTGCTCGTGCTGGTCTGTCTCGTGATCGTGCCGCTGTCGGTGCTGCCGGTGCGTTATGTCGGCCGGAAGGTGCTCCGGCGCGCCCACCAGCTCCAGGCCCATCTCGGCTCGGTCACCAGCATCTTCAGCGAGAATCTCGCCGCCGCGCGCGAGGTGCGCGCCTTCGGGCTCGAACAGCGCGAAGCGGACCGCTTTGCCGCCGGCACCCACTTTCTGGTCACCGCGCAGATGAAGATCGCCAAGTATGCCCAGGCGTTGACGCCCGCCATCGAGGTGCTCTCGGCCATCGGCATCGCCGCCACCCTCGTTTTCGCCTTCGGTAACGGCGTGACGCTGGAGACGTTCATCGCCGTGGTTACGGCCCTCTACATGAGCTATGAGCCGGTCAAGAAAATCGGCGCGCTCAACAACGAGATCAAGCGCGGCACCGCGGCGCTCGACCGCCTCGAAGCCGTCCTCCACGAGCCGGTCACCATCACCGATCCGGCGCAGCCGGCCGCGGTGGGGCGGCTGCGCGGCGACATCGCCTTTGCCGGCGTCACCTTCGCCTACGACAGCGCGCCGGTACTGCGGGACGTGACGGTCGCCATTCCCGCCGGCATGGTCTGCGCGCTGGTCGGCCCGAGCGGCGCGGGCAAGACCACCTTCGCGAACCTCGTGCCCCGGTTCTACGAGGTCGGCGCCGGCGCCGTCACCATCGACGGGCTGGACGTGCGGGCGATGCGGCTGGCGGACCTCCGGCGCAACATCGCCCTGGTCTCGCAGGACCCGGTGCTGTTCAACGACACGGTGTACAACAATCTGCTGCTGGGTTGGCCCGGCGCCTCGCGCGACGAGGTCATGGCCGCGGCGATCGACGCCCACGCCGACGAATTCATCCGCGCCCAGTCGCAGGGCTACGACACCGTGGTCGGTGAACGCGGCGCGCTGCTCTCCGGCGGCCAGAAACAGCGGATCGCCCTCGCCCGCGCCTTTCTTCGCAACGCCCCCATCCTCATCCTCGACGAAGCCACCAACGCCCTCGACGCGGAGAGCGAGGCCGCCATCCAGGCGGCGTTGAAAAAACTCATGACCGGCAAGACGGTCATCATCATCGCCCATCGTTTCAGCACCATCCGCGACGCCTCGCTCATCCTCGTTTTCGACCGGGGCAAAATCATCGCGCGGGGCGACCATGCCTCGCTCTACGCGGACAACGCGCTCTACAAGTCGCTCTATGACCGCCAGCACGCCGGTGCGGCGTGATTCCCCGTCCGGCGCGGTCCCGCCGCCCGGGTTGCCGTCCTTCCGGGCCGACGGCACCCAGCTTGACCCGTCGGCGGTCCGGTCTTCAAGCTGCGTCGCTGCCATGTCGCCCAACCTTCTCGTCATTCGCCGGCGCTACCTCGGCGACATCGTGCTGCTCGGACCGGTCTTCCACAATTTGCGTCTGCACTGGCCGCAGGCACGCATCACCGCGCTGGTGGAGGAACCCTATGCCGATGTGTTGGCCCTTCATCCCGACGTCGATTTCACGCTCGTTCTCCCGCGTGCCGCCGGTCACTGGGTGCGGCTGTTGCGCGCTCTGCGCTCCGGGCGATTCACGCACGTCTTCGACTTTGACAACACCGAGAAGACTGCACTCCTCACCCGCCTGACCGGCGCATCCTTCCGCATCGCCCTGCATCACGGGGGCTTCCCGGTGCGACTGCGACGATGCTACACCCACACCGCCTACCATCCCCCGGCAGAGCACGAGACGCATTCCATTACCGATTATTATCTCCAGGTCTTGCCGGCAGCCGGCGTGCCGGTGGCCACCCGCGAGGTCCGCCTCGTCCTGCGGGAAGCCGACGTGATCTGGGTGCAGGAGTTGCTCGGCCGGCTTTTTTGCGGGCTGGTTCCCCCGGGAACGCGCCGCCTGCTGGTTCACCCGGGTTCACGAAGCCCGTTCCGCCTCTGGCCGCCGGAGCGATTCGGAGAGATTTGCCGGCACGTCAAAACCGAGCTGGGCGCCAAGGTCGTCTTGGTTGCCGGCCCCGGGGAGGAAGACATCCTGCGCCAGATCCTCCCTCACGCAGGCGCCGATCAACTGGTCATCGACCAGCGCCTGTCAGCTCCGCAGTTCGCCGCCCTCGCCGCCCAGTTTGATCTGTTGCTGTGTCACGACAGCGGGCCAATGCATATCGCCGCGGCGGTCGGTACGCCGGTCGTGGCGCTTTATGGCTCGCAGAACGCCATGGTGTGGCGTCCGCTGGGCGACCGGCATACCGTGCTGCAGCCGCCGATGCCCTGCCGGAACTGTGTGGCGCCCGGCATCTGCGTTCCGGGCGACTCCTACCGCAACTACTGCATCCGCAACATCGATTCAGCCTCAGTGATGGAGGCCGTCCGCCGGGGGCTGGCCCTCTAGCGTGGCTTGGCGCGGCGCCAGCAAGAATACTCCGAGGTCTCCCTCGCCGCGGTGGTTGTATTTGCGTGCCAGCCGCCGGAAGTGCCTTTGCTCCGACCGGGATGGGCGGGGAGCCGCCTTCATGGGAACGCCGCGCCGGTAGTTTTCGCTCATGATGAATGATGGTTCCGCGCTGTCGAATTCCGTGTGGACGATCGTCAAACCCGCCGCATCCGCGATGGCTGTCATGCCGCGCAAGCTCGGAATCGCCAGGTGTCGCGGGGCATCCAGGTTGAACCAATGCTCCCCGTATTCCCGGCATGCCCGGCTGCCTGCCACCGGAATCCGCACGAGGATCCGGCCGCCGGGCGCCAACAATGTTCGCGCCGTCGCCAGCGTTCCCGTGGGATCGGCCAGATGCTCCAGGACGTGGTGGAACATGACCAAATCATACTGCCCGCGCACGACCGACAACTCACCGCGCATGATCTGTAATCCAGTCCGGCTCGCCTCCGCTGCCGTGTAGGGATCGACCCCGGTGAGATGGGAAAAACCGTAGCGCCGCATCCGCTGCAGCAACCCGCCGCTGCCACAACCCACATCGAGGATCGCCGCCTCCAACCCGCATCCCGCCAGACGCACCCAGGTGAAGAACGGCGATTTGCGGTACAGTTGACGGCCCATGCGCCTGGCCAGACCGCTCCGGGATCGCACGAGCCAGCGGGCCCAGACCCTGCGCAGCACAGGGACCACAACTGTATGCGCCACCGGGACCGCTAGGGAGTAGTAATCCTTCGGATAGTACTCCGCGAGGTTCTCCGGGATCCGCTCGATCTGCAGGGATCCGCAGCTCCCGCACTCGAGATAGGCAAAGACATGGCGCCAGCCGAACATCATCTCGCGGGCCTCCAAGCGCCGAAACGGACCCGTGCCGTCACAGAACCGGCATTTTTCGAAAGGAAAACTCGCCGCGGGCGGGGTCATGAGTCAGATAACATACATGAAGCCTGCCGCGCAGGGCCATGCCTTTTTCGCCCGCCCACCATGGCCGTTGGCCACGATGCCGCGGTGGCACGCAGAAGATCGCCCGCGCAGCTGGCCGCCCGGGATCATTCCATGAATCTCGCGTCGCTCGACGAACCTCCCGCTTATGGGCGCCGCCGCGAGGCGCCCTTGATTACCTTTGGCATCCCCGCCTACCAACGGCCGGAGCTGTTGCGCGAAACCCTCGCCAGCCTGGCCCGCCAGACCGGCGGACATGATTTCGAAGTGGTCGTGTGCGACGATGGCGGGCTGCCCGCGACCGCGCGCGTCGTGGCGGAATTCCCGGCCGATCGCTTTTCCCTTTACTTCAACCAGCCGGCGCTCGGCGGCGTGGGCAACTGGAATCGCTGCCTGCAGCGCGCCCGCGGCCGCTGGGTGATGATCCTCCACGAGGACGACCTGCTCTATCCCTGGTATCTCGACACCGTGGTGCCGCGGCTGTGCGCCGGTGCCAGCGCCGTATGCACCCGGGTCGTCCAAGGCGCGGCTCCGCCGTTGCTGGCGCCTCCCGCCGGCCGGCCAGCGGTGCGCCGCTACCTGCCGCTTTATTTCATCAAAAGCTCGTTCACTCCGTTTCCCGGCGTGCTTTTTCCGGGCGAACTCGGGCGGCGGCTCGGCGGTTTCGATGCGCGGCACGGCCCGCTCGCCGATTACGAATTCTGGTACCGGCTCGCCTGCGCCGGCCGCGTCGAGGTCGTGCGGCAGGTCGCGGCGTTTTATCGCACGAGCCCGGACCAGTGGACGGCGCGCGACTGGCCGGCTATGATCCGCCAGGTCCACCTGCTCCGCCGCCAGGTCGCCCTCCAGCAACTCGGCCGGCGTCCGCTCGCCTTCTGGCTCGCGCGCTTTTTCAGCTACCGCGACGCCCGGGCCTATGCCCGCCGCTTTCCAGGGCGGCCAGCCTCGTTGCAACGCGTGCTCGGCTTCCGTCGCATCCCCCTGAGCGGCCTGCCCAGCGGCTGGGTCTGGCAGCTCCTCAAACTGCTTGCCTGAGGGTCTCGGAAAGCCGGCTCCCGGCGATGGTCCGTCTTGACACGTATGCCATAGATGAAGGTTGCGACTTGGCGGCAGTCCTCCGCAGGGCCTGCCCGCCGGTGACCATCAATGACCAGCCATTCGACATTGACCGATAAGCTCAGGGAGACCGTCCTCGCCGCCGGGATCGACCTGATTGGTGTCACCTCGGCCGAACCCCTGACGGTGCAAGGCAAGAACAGCTTTGCCCACACCCAGCCGCGCGAAGTGATGCCGGACGCGCGCGCCGTCATCGTCGCCGGCTTTTGCGTTCGCTATAAACCCAACCTGCGTCCGTCGGAACCGGGCACACCCCGCGGCCGGTTTACGCCCTATGGCAGCCGTGCTTTCGTGCAGATGTGGCGGCACTGTGAGAACACCATCGAGGGATTCCTCCGGAGTCACGGTTACCGGGTGGCCAGCGCGCAGCGGATTCCGGTGAAACCGGCGGCGGTGCGGGCCGGCTTGGGCCGCTACGGCAAACACGCGGTGGTGGTCACTCCAGAGCTGGGCTCCTGGGTCATGTTTGCCTGCTTCGTCACCGACGCCCCGCTGGCGGTGACGGAGGCGCCGCCGGACCGGCCCGCTTCCTGCCCGCCGCGCTGCAACCTGTGCGCCCAAGCCTGCCCGACGGGCGCGATCACGGCGCCGTTTCAGGTCGACCGGCCGCGTTGCATCACGGAGTGGCTGTGGGGACACTTCGCCCCGACCGAACTGCGCACCCGACAGGAAAACCGGCTCTTCGGCTGCGGCGAATGCCTGCTGGCCTGCCCGAAGAACCGCCGCATCCGGCCGCGGCGGAACTACCCTGTGCCCATCGACGAGTTGAATGACAGCCCGGAACTCATCCCTTTTCTGACCGCAAACGAAGAATACTTCCGCCGGATGATTCCCACCTTCGCCCTGGAGGCGGGCATCGATGCGATCCGCGGGAATGTCGTCATTGCCTTGGGCAACATCGGCGATCCGGCCGCCGTGGACTCCCTCGGGCGGACCCTGCGGCACAAAAACACGCAGATCCGGGCGTACTCCGCCTGGGCACTCGGTCGGATCGGCGGCGCGCAGGCTCGCGCCCTGCTGGGAAAAGCCCTGACCGAGGAGAAAGAACCGGGGGTACTCGACGAAATCAAGAGTGCCCTCGCCGGAGACCACGGGTCGAATTGACCCTTTGATCGGAAAAAATCCTTTGTGTCTTTCGAGGGTTTCGTGGTGATCTCCCTTCCCGATGACCCAGGAATTCCGCATCACGGTCGTCATTCCGACCTACAACCGCGCCCGGCTGTTGCGGCAGACGCTGGCCGGTGTCACGCGGCAGGACTTCCCGGCCGACCGCTATGAGGTGATCGTGATCGACAACAACTCCCGCGACGACACGCGCGACGCCGTCGCCGCGTTCGCCGCCGCGCGGCCCGCACCCCGCTATGTCCTCGAAATTCGCCCGGGCGCCAACCATGCGCGCAACCGGGGTATCGCCGAGAGCACCGGCAAGATCGTCATCTTTGCCGATGACGACATTTTGGTCGAACCTGACTGGCTCCGGCAGCTCGTCGCGCCGTTCGCGGCCGACGCCACCGGCAAAATCGGCGCGGTCGGCGGCGAGGTGATCTCAGTGTTTCCGGAGGGCTGCCCGGCTTGGATCAGGGACTTTCACGGTCCCCAGGCGTTGCGCGCCGACCTTGGCCCGACCCGCGCCGACCAAGTGCCGATGAGCGCCAATCTCGCGTTCCGCCGGGATATTTTGCTCCAACTCGGCATGTTCGACACCTCCGTCACCCGCCAGGGACGGCGGGCGTTCAGCAGCGATGAAAACGTGCTCATCCGCCGCCTGTGGCGCGCCGGGTACGAAGTCTGGTTCGCGCCGGCCGCCCGGGTGCTCCATCAGATGCCGGCGTCACGCCTGACCTTCCGCTATGTTGCCCGCCATGCCTTCGACTCGGCCCGCTCTCGCGTGGCCGACCGCGTCAACGATCTGCGCGCCTACCACCGGCCGACCGCGGGTTTTCTCGGGTCGCGCCTGCTGGCCAATCTGTTGAAAGCGCCCGGCTTTGCGGGGTGGGCGCTCCTCTGCCTGCTTCTTCTGCGCACCGGCAACGCCAAACAGGCCCTCGTCCGGGCCTGGCGCTCCTGCGGCTATCTCTACCAGATTTCGCGGTCGGCCTTGGGGAAGATGTAAGCACCCGCATACGACGCCCGGCGCGTCTCCCTTGGTAACGTATTACGTTACAAACCCAGCACGCAAAAGGCGGCACGTGCAGGCGCTATTTGTAACGTATTACGTTACAAACCTCCGCGTGTGAAAGCCGAAGGGCCGCCTGGCTTGGATGGTGCGGGAATCCCACCGCCGTTTTTCGACGGACCGGGCGGCTGGCGGCCGGTAAAACAGCTGCGCCTCCCGGTCAGGGGGTGGTGGGCTCAGGGCGTTCGAGCTTCTCATCATCCCAGGACGCCGGATCGTCCAGCGGCTCAAGGTGCGTGAAGACCAGAGTCTTGGGCACAGCGCGGCGGATGTCCGCCTCAATGCGTTCCAGCAGCTCATGTCCGCGTTTCACCGTCCAGTCGCCGGGCACGATCACGTGCATCGAAACAAACTTTTGCGCCCCGGCCTGCCGGGTGAACAGGGCGTGGAATTGAACCCCGTCCTTTCGGAATACCTCCAGCACCTTTTGGATGACCGCGACATCCTCGGCGGGAATCGCCTTGTCCATGAGTCCGGCGATGGAACGCCGCACGATCTTCACACCCGTCCAGACGATATTCGCGGCTACGACCAGCGCCACGATCGGGTCCAGTCGCTGCCAATGCGTCAGGGCGACCGCCCCCACGCCCACCACCACACCGACGGAAGTCCATACGTCGGTCAACAGGTGACGGGCGTTGGCCTCGAGCGTGATCGAATTATGTTTGCGCGCCTCCCGCAGCAGCAGCAGCGCCACTCCGAGATTCACCAACGAAGCCACCACCGAGACGGCCAGACCCAGACCGATTTGCTCGAGCAGCCGGGGCGTGATCAATCGCTGCACGGCCGTCAGTCCAATGCTGACCGCGGCGATCAAAATCAACGTGCCTTCGACGCCGCTGGAGAAATACTCCGCCTTGCCATGACCGTAGGCATGGTCTTCATCAGCCGGCCGGGCGGCCACGGTCAGCATGGCCAGCGCCATCATGCCGCTGACGAGATTCACCACCGATTCGATGGCATCCGACAACAGTCCCACCGAGCCGGTGATGAGGTAGGCGACCGTCTTCAGTCCGATCGTCACCACGGCGGCGACAATAGAGATCCAAGCGTAACGAGTAAGGGTGACGCGGCTCACAGGAACGAAGTCCCGGCAGCGCGGCGGGCGCAGCCGAGGGACCCGGGGTTGCCAGTTCGCGGTTTCATCTGCCGGCGTTGATTGAGGTGCAGCCGGCCAGCCATGACAAGCGCTGGATGATTGCCACCCGAGGTATTCTTGCCAGATTCCGCGTTGACCCGCCGGCTGGGTTTGTCTTCCCCCGGCGCAATCATCCGCTCCCTCCGTCTCTCTCTACGCATTCACCATGATGCCCATCACCCCCCGCACTTGGGACCTGACTGGTTACTTCCCCGAATTTGACGGGAAAGCCTACCGGGCTTTCAAACAGGCGCTCCGTCAGGAACTCGCCACCCGGCTGACGGGCGCCACCCGCCTCGCGCCGCTCGAGACGGGCAACACCAAGGACTGGGCCGCCGTGTTCCTCGCTTGGGAGGACCTCGGAGCGCGCCTCACCCATCTGGCCTCGTATCTCGACTGCCTGAGCGCGGCCGACGCCGCCAGCGAGGCCTACCAAACGGAACGAACAGGGCTCGCCACGCTGTCCGCCGAATATGCGAAGTTGAAAACCCAGCTGTTGCGCGGGCTGCGCGAAGGCGATGCCACGGCGTGGGCCGCGCTGGTCAGGGCGCCCGAACTCGCCGGCGCGACGCACACCCTGCAGCGGTTGCGCACCGAGGCGGCGCACCAGATGGCGCCGGCCGAGGAGGCGCTCGCCGCCGATCTCGGCGTGGATGGGATCGGGGCGTGGGGCCGTCTCTACGACACGATCAGCGGCAAAATGAGTTTCAGCATGGAGTGGCCCGACGGCCGGACCGAGATGGTGCCGATGGCGCAGTGCCGCGCGCTGATGACGCATTCCGACCGGGCGGTCCGGCGGGCCGCCTTTGTTGGCGGCAACCGGGTGTGGGAGGCCACGGAAGACACGACGGCCGCCGCCCTGAACGCCCTCGCGGGCACGCGCCACACCCTGTATGCCCGCCGCGACCAGCCGCACTTCCTCGACGCCCCGTTGCACGACTACGCGGTTTCACGGGAGACGATCGAGGCCATGCTCGACACCATCGCTGAGAATTACGAACTGCCGCGCCGGATTCTGCGGTTGGGCGCCAGGCTGCAGGGCACGCCGGCGCTCGCGTGGTACGACCTCGAGGCCCCGCGCCTGCCTGACGCCCCCCGGCTCGATTGGGAGGAGGCCGTCGCGCTCGTCGATCGCGCGTACGGCGCCATTTACCCCGCCCTGCAGACCTATTTTCGCTCCACCTTCGAGCGGCGCTGGATCGAGTCTGAAAAGCGGCCAAACAAACGACCCGGCGCGTTCTGCACCGGGTCGCTCGTGATCCGCGAGGAGCGAGTGTTCATGACATTCGGTGGCACGATGCACGACGCCACCACGCTGGCCCACGAGACCGGTCACGCCTGGCACAGCCACTTGCTGCACGACGTGCGGCCGTGTGCTTGCGAATACCCAACGACTTTGGCGGAGACCGCGTCGACCTTTGCCGAACTCGTGCTGGCCCACGGCTTGTTGTCCCAGCCGGGTCTGCCGCCCGCGTGGCAGGCGTTCCTGCTCGACCAGATGATCGGCCAGGCGCCGGCCTACCTGCTGAACATCCCCGTGCGCTTCGCGTTCGATAGCCGTTTCTACGAGGAGCGCCGGGCGGGCGCCGTGCCCGTCAGCCGGATCAAGGAACTGATGGTCGCGGCCCAACGCGAGATCTACGGCAACACCCTCGAGGCCGGCGGCGAGGATCCCTGGTTCTGGGCCTCCAAACAGCATTTCTTCATCATCGAGCTGTCATTCTACAATTTCCCGTACGCCTTCGGCTATCTGCTCAGCCAGGCGCTCTTCCGCGAGTTTCGGCGCACCGGCCCTGATTTTCTGGCGCGCTACGAGGAGTTTCTCCGCCTCACCGGCAGCGCCACCTGCGAGGAGGTGGTGCGGCGCTCGCTGGGGCGTGATTTGCGTGACCGGGACTTCTGGCGCGACGCCATCCATGCGCTGGACGAGCCGGTGCGCGAATTCGAGGCGGTGGTCGCGGCGCGGGCCGGCGCCTGAGCCGGGTCACCGCGACAACGGATTGCCTTGAAAAGGCATCTGTGTCCATCTGGGTCCAGTCGTGACTGAAACCCTCCCCCTCTCCGTCGTCATTGTCGCCCGCAACGAGGCGCACAACCTGCCGCGCTGCCTCGCGAGCGTGCGGGGCTGGGTCGCCGAGATGGTCGTCGTGCTCAACGACACCACCGACGACAGCAAGATGATCGCGCAACAATACGGTGCCGTCGTGTATGAGACCGAATGGCGCGGCTATCGCGACACCAAGAATCTTGCCCTCGGCAAGGCCACGCAGCCGTGGACGCTCGCGCTCGACGCCGACGAGGCGGTGTCGGCCGCGCTCCACGACGAGATGGTGCGGTTTTTCTCGGCGGAAGGAGGACACACCCGGCTTGTCGGTGCCGATTTTGCCCGCAAGTCATGGTTTCTCGGACGCTGGATCACCCATGGCGACTGGTATCCCGACCGCTGCCTGCGGCTCTTCCGCTCCAACGCCGGCCAGTGGGGCGGCGACCCGGCCCACACCCATGTACTCTTGCAGGGTCCGGTCGCCCATCTCCAGGCCGACTTGCATCACTACTCCTATCCGACACTGCCCGACCAAGTCTTGAAAATGAGCCGCCAGTCCGATGATTTCTTGCGCACGCAAGCCGGATTGGGCCGGCGATGGTCGCTCGTCGAGACACTGTTCAGACCCGGCTGGCGGTTTTTCCGAGCCTATGTGCTCCGCGGCGGATTTCTCGATGGGTTCCCCGGCCTCTACATCGCCGCCTCGACCGCCTTTGGCACGCTGCTGCGCTACAGCCGGCTCTACGAGGCGGAAAGAAAACGAGAACCACGGATGGACACGGATGAACACGGGGGAATCCAAAGAGTCTTGTAGGGGCGCAGGCTCGCGGCGCCCAACCAATGGGCGCGACCAGCCCGCGCCCTTGCCACCATCCGCGCCGATCCGTACAGTCCATGGTTAACTTCCATGCCCGGGGAACCCACCAGATTCAGCAAAGCGGCTGAGGAGCTGATCGGCGACCTGCGGGGTATTCCGTTCGACGAGCCGCGCCGCATGCAACGCCGCCCGACCAAGGCGATGGCGCCGTTGATCGAGGAACTGCTCGTCAAATACCAGGTCGGCCGCCATTCGCCCGAGCAGACCATCCGCGATCACTGGGCGGAGATGGTCGGCACGGCCAACGCCGCCTATTCGCATCCCGTCCGCATCGACCGCGGCAAATCACTCTTCGTGCTGGTCTCGCACGGGGTCGTCCGCAACGAGCTCTTTCTGCATCGCGCCGCCATCCTAGAGAAAATCCAGCAGCTGCCCGGCTGCGACCATGTGCGCGAAATCAACCTCAGAGCAGGCTGAGCGCAGGCTGAAACCTGCGCGGTTCCAGGTTCTGGGTTCTGGGTTTTTGTTGGAAAAGACCGAACAGACACCTGTGCGCCCAAAACTCAAAACGCAGAACCCAAAACCTGTTTCGGGCGCCGCCGGCGCGTGAAAATTCGCTTGCAGGCCCAGTCGGCGTCCCGGATAGTGCGCCCTTGCGTTAGTGACAGCCCGTCGGTTGCGGGCTGCCACCATGACTGGTCCCGGCTTGCCGGGATTGGAACGGTGCCACCGGCCTGCGGCCTGTTGCCCAAGGCGGGTGGCGCGGAGCGCCCAAGGCTCCCTCCAGTCGTGCAACCCACACAAGACCATGTCGATAGCCAAAACCGAAATCATCACCCTGTACAAAGTACACGAGAAGGACACCGGCTCCTGCGACGTCCAGATCGCCCTGCTCACCGCCCGGATCAATCATCTGACCGAGCATCTGCGGGCGCATCGCAAGGACTTCCACAGCCGCCGCGGCCTTCTCCAGATGGCCAGCCGCCGGCGCAAGCTTCTGGATTACCTGAAGCGGCACGACCTGACCAAATACAACGACCTGCTGCAGCGTCTCAACCTGCGCAAGTAACCAGTTTCCTCGACGGGCGGCCCGATCCGCGGACCGCCCTTCGTCGTTTCCAACCTCACCTTCAGACCGGGACATTTCCGCTTGCTGCTTTGATTGTGGGTCGGGCTTTACGCCCGACATGTCGGGGGTAAACCCCGACCTACAGGTCCAAAGCGCCAAACCGAAATCTCTCGCGTCTGATGCAGGGAGCGAAAGCCGGTTAAAACCGTTGAGAATCCCGTGTGCCCGGGGCGGCCCAGCCGCGCGGCACGAACCAAACCCTGCCCTCCCCGCCAGCTGCGCATGCCGCGCAAATGGCTCCGGATCAGGCCTCCGCTCAGACCATGAATCAGAAACATACCGTCACCGTTCCCGGACTAGGAATCAAGTTCGCGACCGGCACCCTCGCCAAATTCGCCAACGGCGCCGTTACCGTCACCGTCGGCGAAACCACCGTCTTTGTCTCCGCCACGGTCGCCTCGACCATGAAGCCCGGCCAGGACTACTTCCCGCTCACGGTCGATTACCGCGAGAAATATGCCGCGGCTGGCCGGTTCCCCGCCGGCTTCTTCAAGCGCGAAGGCCGCCCGTCCGAGAAGGAAATCCTCACCTCGCGCCTGTGCGACCGTCCGTGCCGGCCGCTCTTCCCGAGCGGCTTCCTCAATGAGGTGCAGATTCTCGGCATCCTGCTCTCCGCCGACCAAGCGCACGAGTCCGACATCTCGATGGTCAACGGCGCCAGCGCCGCCCTGGCCATCTCCGACATCCCGTGGGACGGCCCGATCGCGGCGCTCCGCATCGGGCAGGTCGACGGCCAGTTCGTGGCCAACCCGACCATCGAGCAGATGTTCCAGTCGAGCCTCGACCTCATCTATGTCGGCTCCGAGAGGGACATGCTGATGATCGAGGGCTCGGCCGACCAGGTGCCCGAGGATCGTTTCATCGAGGCGCTTGAGTTCGCCCACCAGGCGATCCAGCCCATCATCAAGGCCATCAAGGAGCTCGTCTCCGTCGCTGGCAAACCCAAGGCCGTGTTCCCACTGGTCGCCGCGAAGCCCGAGGCCCGCGCCATCATCGAGCGCGTCGCCGGCCCCAAGATGACCGATGCCATCTTCGGCAAGGAAAAACAGGTCCGCGAGGCCAACGTCGCCGCCCTCAAAGAGGAGGTCAAGGCCGCGCTGCTCGCCGAACTCGGCGAAGGCAAGTTCGAGGAGCACGACCTCGCGATTGTCTTCGAGGACCTCCAGTACAAGGCCTACCGACATTCCGTCCTCGAGAAAGGGGTGCGCGCCGACAACCGCGACGCCACGACGATCCGTCCGCTCTTGTGCGAGGTCGGCGTGCTGCCGCGCGTGCATGGCTCCGCGCTGTTCCAGCGCGGCGACACCCAGGCGCTCGTCATCGCCACGCTCGGCCCCACCAAGGAGGCGCAGGAGCTCGACGCCCTCACCGGCGGCGCCCGCTCCAAGAGCTTCATCCTCCATTACAACTTCCCGCCGTTTTCGACCGGCGAAACCGGCCGCACCACCGGCCCCGGCCGCCGTGAAATCGGCCACGGCGCGCTCGCCGAGCGCTCGCTGCTCCCGGTCGTTCCACCCGAGGACGTGTTCCCCTATTCCATCCGCATCACCTCGGAGATCATGGCCTCCAACGGCTCGACCTCCATGGCCTCGATCTGCGGCGGCTGCCTCTCGCTGATGGACGCCGGCGTGCCCATCGTCGCACCCGTCGCGGGCATCTCCTGCGGCCTCATCACCGAGAACGACGCCTCCGGCGCCATCAGCCGCTGGGTCACCGTCACCGACATCCTCGGCGAGGAGGACCACTTCGGCGACATGGACTTCAAGCTCGCCGGCACCACCGAGGGCATCACCGGCTTCCAGCTCGACCTCAAGATCAACGGCCTGCCCTTCGAGATCGCGAAAAAAGCCATCCACCAGGCCCGCGACGCCCGCATTGAGATTCTCCGCAAGATGCTCGCCGCCCTTCCCGAGCCGCGCAAGCAGCTCAGCCAGTACGCGCCGCGCATCCAGACCATCCAGATCGACCCCGAGAAGATCGGCCTGCTCATCGGCCCGGGCGGCAAGACCATCCGCCGCATCACCGAAGCCACGGGCGCGCAGATCGACATCGCCGAAGACGACTCCGGCAAGGTCTACATCTACTCGAACAACGCCGACGCGATGGCCCGCGCCGTGCAGGAAATCGACGCGATCTGCGGCGGCGGCGCCCAGATCGAGATGGACAAGACCTACCAAGGCCGCGTCACCGGCACCAAGGAGTTCGGCGCATTCGTCGAGTGCCTGCCCGGCAAGGAAGGCCTCGTCCACATCTCCGAACTGGCGGACTTCCGCGTGCGCCGCACCGAGGACGTCGTCAAGGTCGGCGACATGGTCTGGGTCAAATGCATCGGCATCGATGACCGCACCGGCAAGGTCCGCCTCTCGCGCCGGGCCGCCATGAAGGAACGCGAAGCCGCGCAGCAGCCGCCCGCCGACGCTCCGGCCGCCCCCGCCCAGCCGGGGCAGCAGTAAGCGGTAAGCGATAAGGTTTAGGCGACAAGCGAAGGGCGGCTTTCCCAGCCGCCCTTTTTGTTCGGCCGCTAAAAGGCACAGAACGCGCAATAACCTGGAGGGCCGAGCTCCCGCGAGGCCGATCCGATCAATCGTGTCGGGCATGATCGCCAGACACCGTTGCCGAGGCAAGTGGTGTCATCGTGAGACCATGTCGCACCTTCTTTAGCCGTTGATAGCTGTGCCGGGGAAGACGGGCAGATGCGCTCATATCGACATGGGCGAAGCCATCGACGACTCGGCATTGCCCATGACTCATGGAAACGATTCTGAACGCACACCCTATGAGCAAGAGAGGAACATCCGATTGTTCGTCCGTGGCCTGCGAGGCGACGGCACAGTGCTGCGTTACGAGACTCCTTACACAGGTCTCCACCAAAAGTGCCCACTATGTTTAAAATCCATACTTCGTCTGGTGCTTACGGAGCATATCATGACATCCTGCGAGTGCCCGAGGATGATTAATGAGGTGGTAATCATCGTCGCACCCGATGGTCACCCAGAGCCACATTGGGAAAACGATTGAATCAGCCAAATTCAGCGCCGGAGGCACCCGCCTCCGGCTTTTTGTTTGCGCCGCGCATCAGCCGGAAGGCACGGATGCACTTGCGCCGCTTGTGTTTTCTCCCGTCTTTTCGCAGCGTCAGGTGATGACCCGGACTCTCATCTTCGACCTGTCGGAAGTCCTCATCGCCGGGCTGCTTGGCATCGAGAAACCGCTGGCGGCCCGCCTTCAGATCGATGAGCAGACCGTCCTGTCCGCCTTCGCCGGACAACTCCTCGAGGACCTGTGCTGCGGTCGACTATCCGAAGACGAGTACCTTGCCCGGATCCTGCAGCGTCAGCAGTGGGAGATCGCACCGTCCGAGGTCAAACGGATCATCCGTGACAACTTCCATCACCGCGTGCCGGGAATGGAGGAATTGGTGAGTCGGCTGGCGCGGAAGCATGAATTGATTCTACTCTCCGATCACGCCGCGGAATGGGTGGCCTACATTCGGGGCATTCATCCCTGGCTGAGCGTCTTCCAAGCGCGGTTCTTCTCGTTTGAACTGAAGCAGACCAAGCGGGAGCCGTCGAGTTTTCGGCTGGTGCTCGACGCCATTGGGCGCAAGCCCGAGCAGTGCCTGCTGGTGGACGACCGAGCGCCGAACCTAAATGCGGCCGCGTCAATCGGCATTCCCGGCATTCGCTTCACATCCGCCGACATGCTTGCACGCGAACTCACGGCACGCGGCTTACTGGGGCAACTACTTGCCTCCCCGGCTTTGCCTTCTGTTCAGCAGCAAAAACGATGAAACCCTTCCGGTTCAAGGAGCCAGGAAAACTGGGAGATGGCAACCTGAAGCTGGTGCTCATCGCCCGGCAGCCGGCTGACCCGATCAAACGTTACGTGCCAGGGTACGAATTCGAAATACGGCGAACCGACACATCGACACGCCTGGGACTGATTCGTCTGCGCATCGGATCGGCCCGGGCGCTACGTTACCCCGGACACATCGGCTACGAAGTGGACGAACCGCATCGCGGTCATCGGTATGCGGCGCGGAGCTGTCGGCTGCTGCTGCCGTTCGCCTTGGCGCACGGACTGACCGCCGTGTGGCTGACCGTCGATCCCGAGAATTTTGCCTCGCAGCGAACCTGTGAGATCATCGGCGCCTGCTACGTGGAGACCGTCCGCATCCCCACGGATCACGAGATGTACCAAAGCGGCGCCCGCTATCGCCGCCGATACCGGCTTGAGGTGAAGAAGGCGCTCGCCAGGCAGCGCACGCCCGCGCTCACTTGCCTGCATCCGGCACGACCCCGATGACCTTGGGTTCGCCCACCTCGACCTTGCCTTCGGGCACGCGCTGGCGCATGAGCCCGGGGCTGTTCTGGCCGAAATAACGGACGGCGCTTCGGATCATCGCGTCCAGATCCTCGTCAAACCGGTTGCCGTGGGCGCGAATGCTCACGCGCGTCACCCAGAGCAGCTTCAACTGTTTCTGTTTCCACGCCCGCTGGAAATCGTACGCCGCCAGAATCACGTAATAGCGGTCCTCCTCCAAGTCCGCCGTGAGATCGCCGAAATACGTTCCGAAGCCAGCGGACCGCCACATGTCGCCGAATCGATTCATCTCTGGCAGATAACCCAGCAGCGCGGCGTTGTGCGCGTCGGCTTTGTCGCGGAGTTCGTTCTGCATGCTCAACATCGTCAGATAACCGTCGACCTGGCTGTCCCGCTGCTGGCGGTACGCATTGCTGCTGCCGACGCTCGGGCGGCCGCTGTTACGGGCGGTCTGTATCACCGGGCCTCCAAAATTCTGCAGGGGTTCCACCGCCGCACGCAGGCCGGTGAGCGTCTCGCGATAGGACTCGCTGTCGTACGGAGTCGTGGTGCCCCAGTGCACGACGATCAGCAAATCGGTCCCCGCCGAGGATTGGCTCGGCACGTAGTTCTGGCAGGCCAGATACGGGGCCAGGAGCCGGGCCAGCTTGGGGAAGGAATAATTGTCACTCGAGGCATCCCGCATCGGCCCGCTCGCATGTTCTCCCTCCCCAAAGGTGTACGTCTCCGGCGTGAACGAACCATCGGGACCCGGGGCGCGAACGTAGCCGTTGTATGCGGTCGAATACACCGCAGAGAGAACCTCGTCCTCCGCCGCGCCGGCCATCGGCAAACCCGTCCCCGAGGCAACGCAGGAGCCGATCATCAAAACAGCCAGTGTTTTCATTCTCTCGGACGACTTAACACCGTTCTTTTCGAGATCCCTTCAGATTCTTAGGATTTCCACGCGCCACTGTCCCGGGGGCGGGCGCCCGGCGTTCCGCGCCGGGTGCTCTGCCAGCTGCCCCTTTTGTTTCCGCCGGACTCTGCGCCTTCCGTGCGGGAAGCATCCCGTCCGCACTCACTTACTGGCATCCGGCACGACCTCGATGACCTTGGGTTCGCCGATCTTCACCTTGCCCTCGGGCACGCGCTGGCGGATCAAGAACCGGCTGTCCTCGCCAAAGTAGCGGCTGGCGCTCGCGACCATCGTCTCCAGTTGCTGGTCAAAACGGTTGCCATGAGCGCGAATGCTCACCCGCGTCACCCAGAGGAGTTTCAGCTTTTTCTCCTTCCACGCCAGGCGGAAATCGTACGCCGCCAGGATCACGTAATAGCGGTCCTCCTCCAAATCCGAGATCAAATCGCTGTAATAAGTCGTGCGCGGCGCCAGTCCCAGAAACGGCTGGGCGGAACCGATCCGGTTTATTTCCGGCAAATAACCCAGCAGGGCGGCGTTGTGCGCGTTGGCCTTGTCCCGCAGCCAGTTATGCAGATTCAGCATCATAAAGGCGCTCGTCGTATCGCCCATAGGCCCGCCTTCTGCACTGGGCCTCGAGGCCGCTTGCAGGTCATCGAGCGCTGTTTGATACCCCCCATAAGGAATGGTCGTCCCCCAGTGCACCATGACCAGAAGATCGGTCCCCTCCGGCGATTGGGTCGGGACGTAATTCTGTCTGGCGAGGTACGGCGCCAGGATCCCGGCCAGCTTCGTGAAGGGAAAGTGGTCGATCGAGTCGTCCCGCATCAACCCGCTCGCATACCCACCTTCGCCAAACGCATAGGTCTCGGGCTTGAACGTCCCGTCCGGGAGCTTCGTGCGGACGTAGCCATTGTGGGCCATCGAAAACACCACGGTGAGGATTTCATCCTCCGCGGCAGTAGCCGGCAACACGCCCAGCGACCAGAAAGCGCAGGAGCCCAACACCAGCATGCTGAACCCTTTCATTATTTGGAGAACCCGACCTACATTTTCTAAAATCCACTTCTCTTTGTCAAATCGCAGCGCCCGCCGCACCAGAAATGTGGCTCGGGTCCGTGAATAGATTGGTTCCCGCTTCGCCCGACACCAGCGGCGCCGCAGCCTTGCACTGGACAGCGACGCGCGTCCGCCGGTTTAAAGACAAAACTGCTCAGCACTGAAAGATGACACAAGGCGATCCGCCCCATGCCAGCTTTTCAGCCGCATTGGCCGGAACCGGGAACCCGGCGAAAAACCGGATCTTTGTCTTTCTGAAGCGGCCGCCCTGGTAACCGCCGCCCATGCCGCCATGACCGCCGCCGCCCGCCGCCGCGGCACCGGCGGCGATGGCAAGGCCGAGCCGCATCGACTTGGTCATGTCCAGGCGCTCGATCTCCGCCTTGGTGATGTCGGCCACCGCCACGCGGTGGCCTGACAGAGCGAAGGCGGGTGCGCTCGTGGCTCTGCCTTCCTGCTTCCCGCCAAGGCACGGCGAATCGACCGAGCTCGTCGAAGTCAAGCCTGCGCCCCTGCCGGAATTTTCACTGCACTTTTGGCTTACAGCTTACAGCTTAATGCTTACAGCTAGGAGCCGCTAATGCGGCTTCTTGTCACCAACGACGACGGCATCGACTGCGTGTTCCTGCACGAACTCGTCCATGGCCTGCGCGCCGCCGGCCACGAGTTGGCCGTCGTCGCCCCCAAGGCCGAGCAAAGTTGGATCAGCGCCGCCAAGTCGCGCACCCGCCCGGTGCGTTCGACCAAAATCGACCGCGGCCTCGGCTGCCCCACGTGGATCGTCGACGGCACGCCGTCGGACTGCGTCAACATTGCGCTGGCCCACCTCGTGAAGGCGCGGCCCGACGCGGTGGTCAGCGGCATGAACGTGGGCCTCAACGCCTCGCTCGGCTTCATCCTCGCCAGCGGCACCGTCGCCGGCGCGTTCGAAGGTGTGCTGCACGGCCTGCCGGCCGTGGCGTTCTCGCAGGATCTGAGCTTCGAAACCTACGATCACCTCAAGGATCATGGGGGGGCGCCCGACGCCGAGCTGAGCGCTACGCTCAAGACGTCCGCGGCCCATGCCGCGCGGTTGGTGTCCGAACTCGTCGCCGCGACGCCGCCGCAGGGCTTTATCGTGCACAACGTGAATTTCCCCTACCCGTGCCGGCCCGACTCGCCGCTCCGCCGCACGGTGCCGGCGCGTATGGTCATCCCCGGCCTGTTCAGTCCGGCGCAGGACGACGGCACGCACCGCTTCGTCTTCCACCTCGGCCAGGATCTCTCGCCCGCCGAACCCCTGACCGACCGCGCCGCCCTCGCCCAAGGCTTCATCAGCCACACCGTGCTGGACTATACCAAGCTGGGCCGGCCATGAAGCTCGTGATGTTCGACATCGACGGCACGCTCACCAACACCTACGTGAGCGACGAGAATGAGTTTGTTCGCGCCATTCAGGAAGTGCTGGATATCCCTGACATCAACACCGACTGGGCTTCCTACCGTCAGGTCACCTCGGAGGGCGTGTTGAATGACATTGCCCGCACCAGGCTCGGCCGTCCGGTCACCCGAGACGAGAGCCGGGCGGTGCAGCGCCGCCTGGTGGAACTGCTGCGTGGGGTGAGAATCGCCGAAATCCCCGGGGCTGGTTCCTTCCTGGCACGACTGCTCGCCCTGGGTTACGCGGTATCGCTCGCCAGCGGAGACTGGCAACTCTCCGCCCGCTACAAGCTGGCGGCGGCTTCCATCCCCGCGGATGGGCTGCCCGCGGCGTTCTGCGATACCGCCCATGCCCGAACGGACATCATGCAGCATTCGCTGCGGCGCTCGCTCCGGCATTACCGGTGTGATGGTTTCGAACAGATCGTGTACGTCGGCGATGGAACCTGGGACGTTCACGCCGCGCATGAGTTGGGCTGGGCATTCGTCGGCATTGCATCCGGAACAAAGGCGCCCCGGCTGCGCGCGTTGGGCGCCCGGCACGTTTTCCCGGACTATTTGAAATCGGAGGCCATCCTCTCGGCCCTCGACGCCGCCCGGGCGCCGGAATGACGCGTCCGCCTTGTTGCCAGTGCCGCGCGATTCGCATTTATCTTCGCCTCCTTGGCGATCTTCGTAATCAATCATCGCCGCTCATGTTGTGGCCGGTAGCGTCCGTCCTGCCGTCCACGCGGATGAACCGCCAAAACCATGGGCAAAGTCTGCCAGCAACGCCTGTTAATGCCATGAAACCGCCCACCACTCCCCAACCGTCATTCACGTTTCCCGAGCCATTCCAGCACGACCATCCGCCGGTCCAGGATGTCAACCGCATGTTCACTGAGCGAATGACGCTCGCCCAGCGGTCCGCCGACACACTGGCCGCAACCGTGGGTTCCTGGAAGTTCATCGTCATACAGAGTGTTTTCCTTGTCGGCTGGGTGGTCCTCAATGTCACCGCTTGGATGAGCCGCTGGGATCCCTATCCGTTCATTCTGATGAACCTCGCCTTGTCGCTGCAGGCCGCGTACGCGGCGCCCATCATCATGATGAGCCAGAACCGCCAGGCGGACCGCGACCGGCTGGAGGCGCACAACGATTACGAGCTCAATCAAAAGACCGAGGTCGAGATTCGCGCCGTGCTGGATCATCTGGCGGCGCAGGACCGGGCGCTGGCCGATATCCACACCGTTCTCGGGGAATTAAGGAATGGCTGGCAGCCACCTTCCGCCCGCGACTGACCCGCCGCTCTCGCCCAAGGCTGCATCAGCCACACCCCGCTGGACTATACCAAGCTGGGGCGCGTCTAATCACCACCCGTCGGACGCCGAGTCCATCGGATTCTATATTTGCCTTCGTGTGCTCCGTGTCCTTCGTGGTTGGTTGTTCCACCTTACGTTGATCCCTGGCGCCGCCTGCGCGGCTGATTATTCTGGCTCCTGTCTCCTCGCTCCTGAATTCTTTCCGCGATGATTGAAGTCGAAAACCTCACGCGGGTGTTCCGCACCTACAAGAAGCAGCCCGGCTTCTGGGGCGGCGTGAAGGGGCTGTTCCGGCGCGAGTTCGAGGAGGTGCGCGCGGCCGACCAGATCAGCTTCACCATTGCCGAGGGCGAGTTCGTCGGCTTCCTCGGGCCCAACGGGGCGGGCAAGACCACCACGCTCAAGATGCTCTCCGGTCTCATCTACCCCACCTCGGGCCGGGCGCGCGTGGCCGGCTTCGATCCGACCAAGCGTGAGAACGCCTACCGCCGGCTCTTCGCCCTCGTGCTCGGCCAGAAAAACCAGCTCTGGTGGGACCTGCCCGCCATCGAGTCTTTCCTGCTCCTGCGGCACATCTACGGTCTCGACGACAAGCAGTACCAGCAGACGCTCGACGAGCTCATCGCGCTGCTCGACGTCGGCCACAAGCTCAACGTCATGGTCCGCGAGCTCTCGCTCGGCGAGCGGATGAAGATGGAGCTGATCGCCGCCCTGCTCCACCGCCCGCGCGTGCTGTTTCTCGACGAGCCCACCATCGGCCTCGACGTCGTTTCGCAGAAGGCCGTGCGCTCCTTCCTGCGCGACTACAACCGCCGCCACCGCACCACCATCCTGCTCACCAGTCACTACATGGCCGACATCAAGGAGCTATGCGAGCGGGTCATCGTCATTCACAAGGGACGCAAGATCCACGACGGCGACATCGACCGCCTCGATGCCACCGGCAGCCGCCAGAAGATCATCAAGTTCCGGCCCGCCGACGGCGTGCTCTCGCCGGGTGCGTTCAGTCCGCAGTCTGGCAGGGCCGAGCCCGCCGAAAACGGCGAATATGTGCTGCACGTGCCCAGCGATCAGGCCGTGGCGGTGTCGCAGCAAATTCTCGCCGCCGGACCCGTGGCCGACATCACCATCGAGGACGTGCCGCTCGAGGACATCATTGCCGAGCTGTTCGGCAAGCAGGCGTGATCGTGGCGGAGCAGGAACTCCGCCGCCCACCTCACACGCCGAGCTTTTCGCGCACGGCCTGTGCCAGCGCCAGCGCGTTAAAGGGCTTCTGGAAAACGACGGCGTCCGCCAGCTCCGGAGTCCGGGCCTCCCTGGCCGGCAGCTCCGAGATCGTGGTGAAAAAGGGTCGGATGCCCGGCTGCAGTTCCTGCGCCAGCCGCGCCAGCTCCAGTCCGCTCGCGCCACGCAGCTCCACCTCGGTGATGAGCGCGTCGAAGCTCCGCGTCCGCAGCAGCTGCCGGGTGTGCTCCATGCTCGTGCTCTTCACCAGATCGAAATCGCCGCCCAGCACGTAGGCGAGCGTGTCGTTGACCGCCGGATTGTCGTCGTGCAACAGCAGCGCGGGCCGCATCGCCTCGCCGAACGGCCGCAAGCCGGCCAGCGCCGCCTGCAGCAGGGCCTCGGGTTCGCCGCCCTCCCGCCCCAACTCGGCCACGCCGACGCGCACGGGAGCGTCGGCCAGCAGCGGCTTGAATCGACGCAATTGCGCCATGACCGTGTTGCGCCCGCACTCGGGAAAAACCAGCCCCACGCGGTTCGCGTCGTAGGGTCCCGCTGCGGCGGCGGCCGGCAGACGCGCACGGAGCTCGGGCAGCTGCTGCAAAAGGCCGCCGGCGATCCGCGGCGATTCCAGCAGGGCGAAGCCCAGTCGCAGCTGCCGCCACTGGCAGCGGTAGGTCTCGCGGCGCAGCGCGTCGAGCAGGCGCGCCTGCTCGGGCGTGAGGTCGGTCATCACCACCACGCACACGCCGCCCGCGTCTTCGCTGCCGGCGGTCGTGCGCAATTCGCCAAACACCAGGCGGCCCTCGATGCGCAGATGAAAACAGGCCCGCGGCACCTGTTTATTCATGCGTACGTCTTCCGGCAGCGCCGCCTGCAGGGCGCCCCAGAGGTCGCCCCCCCCGCCCAGCCAGCGCCGGGCGAGGTCGTTGCCTGCGGCGACGCGGTGCCGCTCGTCGAACGCCAGGATGCCAACCGGCGCCTGGTTGAGGAGAAATCCCAGCATCTGCCGCTGGCGCTCCACCTCCCGCCACTCGCGCGCCCGATCGAGCACGGCCGCCAGAAAATCGGCCAGGCCCGCCAGGAGATGCAAATCCTCGGGTCCAAAGATTCGGAGTTCGTCGCGGCCGGCCGCGCGCAGTACGCCGTGTGCACCCGTCGTGCCGTGCACGGGCAGCGTCATTTCACCGATGACAAATTGTGCCTCCTCGCTAGACCGGCCCTCCAACTCCAGCGTGACGCGGCCAAACAAGTCGGTCTGGTTGAGCGCAGCCCGCAATCCGCCGACGAACCGGTCGAAATCTTGGAGGTGGGCAAACGCGGCAGCCAAGGCGCGCAGCGCCGCGGGACCGTTCAGGACCCGGGGTCCGGACAACTGCTGGGTCGGCGGGATGCTGGCTTCCTCCTGGCTCATGGCAGGTGGGCGTGGGCGGGCAGGTGGACGTGGAACGTCGTGCCTTTGCCGAGTTCGCTCGTCACCTCAATCGCGCCTTGGTGGTACTGGATGATGCGGCGCACGATCGCGAGTCCCAATCCCATGCCGCGCCGGCTGTGCTGATCGCCGGTGGATTTCGTGGTCGTAAACGGCTCGAACACGCGGAGCAGCAGCGCCGGGTCGATGCCGGGGCCGTTGTCCGCGACGGTGATGTAGAGCATGGGCTTGCGCACGTTTTCCACCCGCACCGTCACCGCCACGGTGATGCGGCCGTCCGCCCGGCCCTCGAGCGCATGGATGGCGTTCTGCAGAAGATTGAGGAACACCTGCAACAACTGGCTGTAATTGCCATGCACGGGCGGCAGGTCGCTTTTCTTGTCCACCTGGAGCTGCACGCCGGTGCGCAAAAGCTCGGGCCGGGCGATTTCGGCGACCCCGGCGATGACCTCCTCGATTTTTATCGGAGTGAACGGCACCGTGCTGTTTTCGGCGAACGCGGCGACATTTTCCACAATGCTGGCGATCCGCCCCACGTCGCGCTGCATGATGGCGCCGAATTCCTGCTGGAACTCCGGCTCATGGCCGCGCTCCCTGAGTAGCGCCGAGAAGGTCTGGATCGAGACCAGCGGATTGCGCAGTTCGTGCGCCAGGCCGGCCGCCAGCGTGCCGAGCGAGATGAGTTTCTCAGACTGATTGGCCTGACGCTCGAGCTGGCGTGCACGCAGGGTCAATCCGACGTGGAAGGCGAGGGTCTCGAGGAGCGAGATGTCGAAGCTAGAATAGATTTGACGCCCCCCGCGCAGTCCAAGGACAAAAAAACCATAGAGCAGATCCTCCACCCGAACTGGCACAACCAAATCGTCCGGTTCGAACACCCGGCGGAGGTCCGGGGCGACCTCACGCAGTCCGATGCGTTCCTCGATCACGAAGGCGTCGGGAGCAAGCTCAAGCTGGGCTCGTACGAAATCGAACGCCTTCTGGTGGACCGCGGAATCGATCGCAGGCTCAAATCCCTCCTGAGCCTTCACTTGAAAGCGATGATCGAATTCACTCCGGAAGAAGATCGCTACACGGCGGAGCCCCAGCTGCTCGCGCAGTGTTTTGAGAGCCTCAGAGAAGATGGCGTCCTCTTCGTGGATAGATGAGAGACGCGCGGCGAGCTCGCGCAGACCAGCCCGATAGTCGTGTCTGCGGTTGGTGAGGCGGGATTCGAGAAAGGTATCGACCAGCCACGACACGAGCTGCTGAATCGGCACGATCAGCACCGCGGCCACAGCAAACAGCATCCACAAGAGGTAGAAATCCGGCAGCCCCATTTCGGGGCGCAGTAATCCCAAGAGCCAACGGGTGAGAGTCGCACCGGCTCCCGACAACATCAGAAGGCTCGTGACAAAGCTGGCCACGCGGAAAGCCATCTGGTTGAATTCCATTAATCGGAATTTTACAATTGCGTAGGCAATACCGAGGATATAGAAAATGCAAAGCCCTTGGCCGAATGGCAGCAGGGGGATATTGAGCCAGAGCGGAAAGTTGGTGCCGCCCCCAGCGAACCCGAGAGCCGTGCCCCAAATGAGGTACTTGATCTGGTTACGACCCTGGGCCGACGACTGTCGATATTTTCTGAGCAGAAAGACGAAACTAAGCACGACAAAGATCCCAAAGTTCGCCAAGTAGCACAGGAACAGGCGTCCAGGCATTGGCCAAAAGGACATACCCAAGCGCGGCTCCACGCCACAGACGATCCACGACCCCCAGTTGGCCGCCGCTAACAGCACCGCAATCACGCTGGCCAAAAGCAGCAGGCGCCGCATTTTGATCCCCGTCAGCGCCGAGACGAAATTGAGGTAGGTAACAGGGATGAACGTCGAACCCCACACGAGCCACCGGCACCAGTAAAGGGCGTCCTCCGCCGTTGTGCTAAGCTGCCAGAGCAGGTATGGCACGCACCAAACCAGCACGCTGACGGCGAACCACACGAAGGCCATGCTGCGCCGATCCAAAAGGCGCCGCCAGACCACGGCCACGATGGTGCACACCGTGAACAGGTCGAGCATTAGCGAGCTGATTATGAGGTAGTATCTCACCGCCGTGCGGATACCACGTTGGCCTGGTTGCCGAACGAACGAAACAACTGCACCTCCCGGAAGCCTGCGCGGTGTATCAACTCCGCAAGTTCCTGGCCGAAGTAGAAAGTATAGTGCCCCTCCTCCTCCCTGAGGCGGATTGCTCCAGCCGCGGTGAGGAGGTCGCGCGCCCGGCCCAGCTCGTCATCGGTCTTCTGTTCGCTGACCAAGTCACGGTAAATAAGGGAGAGATCGCAAAACGGTTTCATGCTCGATACGACGATCGACCCGCCCAGCTTGAGTACGCGGCGGAGCTCAGCCAGCAACGCTTCGGGCTGCTGCAGGTAGGAGATGAGAAGACTGCAGCAGATCTTGTCAAAAGTGCCGTCGGTAAATGGCAGTGGATCCTTCCCACTGCCGGCCCTCAGCGTCTCTACACGCTCCAAGTCATATTGCTGGTAAATCAATCCAAGGGTGGAGCGGCCGGCCCAGGCACGTTCTTCGGTGGCCACATGCCGCTCCAGCGCCGATCCCAATCCTTTGGCTGTAAGGTCGAGACCGATATATATCGGCGGCGGCAGCGACGAAGGAGACTGGCGCGCGAGCAGGTGCCGCAGGCACCAGATTCCGAACAGGCCGTTGCCGCACCCCACATCGAACAGAATGTCCCCGTCATGGATCGGGCCCAGGCATTCGCCAATCAGATCGAGGTAGCCCTGATAGTCGCCGACATTCTCGAGGATGTCGTATTTGCTGAGGTAATGCTGCCAGAATTCGCGCTCGCTCAGACGCAGCGGCCGGGCCTCCCGCATTCGCTCGCGCTCAAGACGGTTTTGCTGGAGAAAAACCTTCTTCGCAGGAATGACGATCGCTGACAGCTCCGCCGGTGTCGCCAGCCGACCATGGACGCAAGCGAACACGATTTCCTTCAAGACATGCTCGGCCGCCTCGGGGTTCTCCCGCAATTCATGCATGACGCCTTCGATCCGGCGTAAGCAAATGCGCCGCTCCGCGGCCGCCAGACGCCGCACCTCCTCCGAATCGACCCAGATGTCGTTCTCTGCGTAAAAAAAGATGCTATCGGCCCTCATCCCGTGCAGGTCACTCATCGTGCCCTCGAAGTCGTGCAGGTGCTCGCGCGTGCATGAGTCCATGAACGGTATCAGGTCCACTTCATACCCGAGGATGTCGGTCACGCCATGCTGAACGCCCCCTAGATGGTCAGCGACCAAATCGCGCTGATACACCACCCGCAAAGTGCGTTGGAAATTCACCACGCCCACGACGGAGATGAACCGGCGGATACGGGCATCCAACCGCGCGGCTCGGATGGCGGGTCGCACCGACAGGCTGTTTGCCACCAGAATGACTGACTCCACATCGAATCGGCCAGCCAAGTAGTCGACACTGGCCAAGATGTCATCGATCGCCGATAGAAACGTGAAGTGAACGATTTCACCATCGCTTTCACCCGGATGAAACGTGTGATCAAAACGCAGCACGTTCAGACCGTTCGCCGCTAGGTAATAAGCCAATTGCAGGTTGTTCTTCTTCGTCTCGCCGTATTTCGGGGTAACAATAACAAAAGGACGACCGCAATAATCGCCCTCCCGGTGGTCGAGATAAGCGACAATCCTCCGGCCCTGGCGACTCGGATATATGACCAAGTCGCTCTGGATCAGACCTGCCTGCAGCTGTTGAGTTGGTTGCGTCGTCATCACGCTTGGCAAGCTCCACACCAACTAACATAGAAGAGACTTTAATCCATGGCGCAATGCTTAACTCGCGAGCGAGGAAGCCGTTGGAAGGCTGCCGCCGCGGAGGCTCTGGCGCCCAAAAATCTCGTGAACACCGAGCCGGACTACTTTGGTCCGTCCATCCGAGAGCACCTATAAGCCCCACTTTTCCATTGCCTTAATATTCACGTCCGCCACTTAGTTGCACAGATTGGTTATACGTCTCTATCGACACGCTTGGGGTCCGGAATTCTTGCAGTGACTCACCTTCTCATTATCGCCGAGGACAATGTCGTCTTTCCGCCACTCGCGGCCCTCTCCACCTCCGTCGACTTCAAACTCCTTCGCAAACCAAACCTTGCTGCCGCCCGGCCACTGTTGGAAACCGGCATGTTCGACGCATGCCTGCTGGCTGTCGATGTGTTGTCGGAGGAAACGCGTCGTACGGTCGCGGAATTCCGCACCCTGGCTCCCCACTGTCCGCTCGTCGTGGCTCCGCGGCAGGTTTCATCCGAGGATGAACGCGCTGCCTATCTTGCCGGTGCCGACGTGGTGCTGGCCCCGCCGTTTGACCAGGCCACCTGTCTGGCCGTGATCCAGAGGCTGGCGGCGCGGAATGAAAGGCCGGTTCAAGCCGCCGCCCTGCCGGCGTTTGCGCCGCTGGTGCCGCCCGGCGCGGCCTTCGCTTCCGCCTTCACACCCCCGGCGCTCGCGGTGATGCGTGACTTCTCACAGATCTTCAGCTACTCGCTCGATTACAAGCAATTCACGCGGCATTTTGTCCTCAAGCTCCGCGAGATCATCGGGACGGCGCGCATCGCCATCTTTCTCGAGCCTCCGCCTTCCGCCGGCTCCCTTGGTCCGCCCGTGGCGCGCCATGAAACCCGCCTGGTGTGTGCCGGTGCCGTGGGCTTGCCGGCGGACTTGATCGACTGCTTCGAGCTTTCCCGCGAGAACGGCTTGGGCGGGCGCATCCTGCAAACGGGCCAGATCTTCCGTCTCGGCGCCGAGAGCGCCGCCCCTTTCTTCACGAGTGACCCACGGCTGCGGCGCGAGTTCGAGATTCTCGGCTGCGAAATCGCGCTGCCCGTCAACGACCGCGAGCGCACGATCGGCGTGGCGCTGCTCGGCGGCCGTCTCACCGGCACCCCGTTCACCGACGCGGAGTTGCTGCTCGTCTACCACCTGATGGAGGAGCTGGGGCTGGCGGTGAAAAACTCCTGGCTGCACCACCAACTCTCCGCCAGCCACCGCTTGTTCTCCGAAGTGCTCGGGGCCATGACCAGCGGCGCGCTCGTGATTGGTCCTGACCTCACGGTGCTGTTCGCGAATCACGCGCTGCTGCGACTGCTCAAGGGCGACGCGACGCCCGCCGCCGCCCGCCTCGACTTCGCCGAGCTGCCGGCCCCGCTCGGCAAGAGCCTGCACGAGGTGGTCGAACGCGGCCAGAGCGTGGCCCCGTTCTTCTACGAGCATCCGGGCACGCCGCCGAAAGTGCTGCACGTGTCGCTCATCTCCTTCCCGGCCGGCGGGCGCCAGCTGCCGCAGCCGGCGCTGCTGCTGCTGGAGGATTTCACGCAGGTGCGCGCGGCGCAGCGCGCCGAGATCGAAGCCTCCAACCTCAAGCTCATCGGCCTCATCGCGAAACGCTTCGCCCACGAGATCCGCAACTCGCTCGTCCCGCTCACCACCCACCAGCAGCTCTTCGACACCGACTACGCCAACGCCGAGTTTCGCGATTCGCTGAAGGCCGCGCTCACCCGCGAGACGAGCCGGATCCAGCGTTTCACCGAGCAGATGCTTTTCCTCGCGCAGACGGAGAGCGGCACCACCGACGCGCTGCCCCTGGAGGAACTGCTCCGGAAGAGCTTCACCCATTCGCGGGACTTTCTCGGCCAGGAGGCCGGCGAACTCGAGATTCACAGCGAGGTGCCCCACCCGTTCGTGCGCTGCCATCGTCCGAGCCTGCTGCACGCCCTCCAGGAGATCTTCCTCAATGGCCTCCAGTCCGCCGGCGAACCGCCCCGGGTCACCGTCACGGTCGCGTCCGAATCCAGGCCGGACGGACGGCCGGGACTCGCCCTCCGGGTGCGCGACAATGGCCGCGGTTTCACCCCCGACGTGGCCGCCCGCGCCACGGATCCGTTTTTCACCACGCGCAACACGGGCGTCGGTCTCGGTCTCACGGTTGCCAAACGCGTGATCGAGGCGCACGCCGGCCAGCTCGAGGTGCACACCCGCAGCCAGCCGGACGATCCCGACCTCGTCATCCATCTTCCCTCCAACTGATGCTTCCCATGCCACCCTCCGCCTTCGTCCGGCTTCGCCCCCCCCCACGAGCGCACGGACTCGCGATTCTGGCGGTCCGCGTCGGCGCCGGCCTCCTCCTTGCCCTGAGCCCGGCCGTGCTCAGCGCCTCCGGCACGCAGGTGGGCTTCAAGGACGCGTTCGCCACGGCGCGCGGCAACGCCTTCGTGGCGACGGCCGACAATCCGTCCGCCATCTACTACAACCCCGCCGGCCTCACGCAGCTGCAGGGTCAGGAGATCTCGGCGACGGCCTACGTGGTCGACCTCAAAGCCGATTATCGCTCAGCGGCGACGGGCGTCACTGTATCGATGAACCGCGAGGACAAGCTCATCCCGCAGGTCTACTACGCATGGGCCCCGAAAGATAGCCACTGGGCGCTGGGCGTGGGATTCTATGCCCCCTTCGGCTTTTCGACCGACTGGCCCGTCAATTCCGGTTTTCGCACGTTCGCGACGAAAAATGAGGAGACCTACTATACGCTCAATCCGGTCGTCGCCTGGCGCGTGAGCGACTCGCTCTCGCTCGGCGGCGGTCTCACGTTCAACCGCCTCAAGGTCGACCTGCGTCGCGGCATCGGCCTGATGCCGGGTGATGAATTCCGTTTCAACGCTGATGGCAACGATGTCGGTTTCAATCTCGGCCTGCGCTGGCAGCCCGCCGAGCAGCACGCTTTCGGCCTCAGCTACCAGCACCACACGTCGTTTGACGTCAGCGGCACGGCTACTTCCGCGCCCTACTCCCCCAGCGAAGCGGCGTCGACCCAATTCGTGTTCCCCGAGGTGCTGATCGCCGGCTATTCCTACCGGCCCACGCCCCAATGGAACCTGGAGGCGGACATCGACTGGACCAACTGGTCGCGCCTCAACACCATCGTGATCTCCAAGCCGAGTGGCCCGCTGCCCGTGCCGTTCAACTGGACATCGAGCTGCTTCTACGAGCTCGGCGTCACGCGCTACCTGAATGACGGCTGGCAGGTGAGCGCCGGCTACACCCTGAGCGGGAACTCCGTGCCCGACGCCATGTGGAATCCCGCGGTGCCGGACGTGAACCGCAGCTTCTGGTGCGCGGGCGTGGGTTACGCCCGGGACCCGTTGCGGTTCATGCTCACGCTGCAATACGCCACCGCCCCGACCCGGAACATCCACAGCGGCGTGATCAACCCTCTCTCCGGCGAAACCGCCGACGGTTCCTACAGCACGTCTATTGACACGGTGGCCCTTTCGCTGGATTACCGCTTCTAACCCGGTACCATGCCCGCCGCCTCCGACAGCCCGCCGATGAGCCCGGCCTCCTCCCCCGACGCTCCCTCTTTTCCTCCGCCCGCCGCGGATCTGCCGAACATGCTCGTCATCGACGACGAGGAAGGCCCGCGCCTTTCGCTGCGCATGGTCTTCAAAAACGATTTCCGGGTGCACACCGTGGAAAACGGTGACCAGGCGGTCGAGTTTGCACGCCACAATCCCGTGCATGTCGCCATCCTCGACATCCGCATGGCGGGCCGCTCCGGCATCGAGGTGCTGCGCAACCTCAAGGAGATCGATCCCTACATGGAGATCATGATGCTCACGGCCTACGAGACCATCGAGACCGCGCGGCAGTCGCTCCGGCTCGGCGCCTGCGACTACCTGAGCAAGCCTTTCGACCTTCCCACCATCCGCGAAGCCGCCGCGCGCGCCCTGCGGCTGCGCCGCATCTCCGAGACCGTCCTGGCGACGCAGGAGCGCCTCCGCCGGCTCACTGACCAGCTGCACGACGTCACGCTCCGGGAGGAGATGGCCAAAACCACCAGCCAGATCTACGCGGGCGTGCTGCACGACATCAACAATCCGCTCACCATCATCATCGGCTATGTGGAAATGCTCGAGCTCCGCCTCGCCAAGGTCTCTTTCCTCCACGGCGCCGACCTCGACGCCGTGCGCGAGGATCTCGCCATCATCTCGAAACAGGTGAACACCTGTTTCGCCATCGCCACGCGCTACCTGCGCTCGCTGGGCAAAAGCCATTTCTCCAACCGCGAAGTGCGCGTCAATCAGGTGCTCACCGACCTGCAGACGCTGCTCAAGCACCATCCCGCCATCCGGGGAGGACACCTGGCGGTGAAGCTGCTCGACAAGGACACCGCCGCGTTGATCAACGGCACGGAGCTCATCCAGATCCTGCTCAATCTCACCATCAACGCCTTTCAGAGCACCTCCAAGGACCAGACCGTCTGGGTGACGGCCGAGGTCGTGCCCCAGGCCCTGCCGATGGAAACGCTGTGCGATGGCCCGGAGGACATCGTGGTCGGCCGCGAGCCTCTGGCCAACGAACCGCCGCTCGTCGCCCTGTCGGTGCTCGACCAGGGTCCCGGCATCGCGCCTGCGGTGCTCCCGCACATTTTCGAGCCGTATTTCACCACCAAGGCCGAGCAAGGCACCGGGCTGGGCCTCGCCATTGTCGCCCGCCTGGTGCAGGATCACCGCGGACTCCTGCACGTGAAAACCAAATTGCACGAAGGCACGCGCATCACTGTGTATCTCCCCGCGAAGGAACCCTCGGAATCGAACCAGCCCTTCCGGGTGTAGCACCGCCCGCCACCCTGCCGGGATGGCCCGGTGGTTGCCCTGCCTGCTTTTCCTCTTGAGCGGGAACGCGGGCGGGAGCATGAGCAAGTGACTCCACCGTGCCCACCACCCTGCTCGTCCTCGCCTCCGCCGCCATCGCTGCCGCCCTGGTCTGGCTTTGGGCGAAGTCACGCTCCGCCGCGCTGGCCGAGCGCCAGCGCCTGCTGGCCGACCAGTTCGCCAAGGCCGAGGCCGACTTGGCCGCGCTGCGCGCGCACGTTCCCAACCTCGAGGCGGAAAAAGCCCGGCTGGCCACGCTTCTCACCGCCGAGCGCGACGCCCTCCAGCAGGCGCAGGACCGGCTGACCGATACCTTCAAGGCGCTTGCCGCCGACGCCCTCCGGAGCAACAACGACGAATTTCTCAAGCGCGCTGGCGACACCCTGGTCAAACCCGTGGCCGAGTCGCTCAAGGACGTGCGTGACAAGATCACCGAGCTCGAGAAAACCCGCGCCTCGGCCTACGGCTCGCTCTCTGAGCAGCTCAAGTCGCTGGCGCTGGCCCAGGCTTCGCTGCAAACGGAGACGACGAAGCTCTCCACCTCCCTCAGCACCACCAAGACCGCCGGCACCTGGGGCGAGCTGCAGCTCCGCCGCGTGGTCGAGCTGGCCGGCATGATCGAGCACTGCGATTTCACCGAACAGGAGTCGGCCGGCGACCAGCGTCCCGACCTCGTCGTGAACCTGCCGCGCGGCCAGCGCATCGTGGTGGACGCCAAGGCGCCCACCGACGCCTACCGCGAAGCCGCGGGCGCCGCCGATCCGAAGGTGCGCGCGGCCAAATTGCTCGAACACGCCGCCAAAGTCCGCAGCCATGTGGACGCGCTCGTTGCCAAGGCCTACTGGGAGCAGTTCCAGCCTTCGCCGGAATTCGTCGTGTTGTTCCTGCCCGGCGACCAGTTTCTCTCCGCCGCCCTCGAGGCCGACCCGGCGCTCATCGACCGGGCGATCCGCGGCCGGGTGCTGCTTGCCACGCCCTCGACGCTCATCGCACTCCTCAAGGCCTCCGCCTATGGCTGGCGGCAGGAGTCCGTATCGAAGAATGCCGAGGAGATCAGCAACCTCGGCCGGGAGCTCTACGACCGCATCGCCACCTACCTCGAGCATTTCGAAAAGGTGGGCCACGGACTCGAAACCGCCACCAAGTCCTACAACGCCGCGGTCGGCTCCCTTGAGGGCGCGTTGATCCCGGGAGCGCGCAAGTTCGCCGAGCTCGGCGCCAAAGGCTCCAAGGACCTGCCCGAAATCGGGCCCGTCGAGACCACCCCGCGCGACGTCACCAAGCGCGCGTGAGCGGATGCCGGATTCTCTCCCCTCAACTTGTCAACTATCAGTTGACAAGTTCCTGCTCGTGAGCCCCAAGCGGGGTGTGCCATCGGGGGCAGGAGCGGCGGGTGCGGGGCAAGGGTCCGCGTGGCGACCGGCACGCCACCCTCACCGGTCGATCACGTCGAGCTCCGGCCACTGGGCGAGCTTGCGGTGGAGCGTGCGGCGGCTGATGCCCATGAACTGCGCGGCCTTGGTGCGGTTGCCGCGCGCCTTGATCAGCGCCTCGCGCAACAGGCGTTTCTCGTTCTCCTCGACGGAGAGCGGGTTGGCCATGGTTTCGGGGGCGGGCGCGGCGGCGGTTGACGCCGGCCCGGCCGGTACCGCCCCGCCGCGAAACTTCGGCTCGAGATCAAACTCGGTGAGCCTGCCTCCGCGGCGCAGCACCACGGCGTTTTCCACGAAATTGCGCAGCTCGCGGATGTTGCCCGGCCAGGCGTAGGCCTGCAGGTGGCGCATGGCGCCCGGCTCGATGGTGAGCGGCGGCACGTTGTTCTCCTCGCTAAAGAGCTTCATGTAATAGTCGAGCAGCAGCGGCACGTCCTCGGCGCGCTCGCGCAGCGGCGGCATCGTGATGCGCACCACGTTGAGCCGGAAAAACAAGTCCTCCCGGAGCGTGCCGTCCTTCACCATTTGCTCGGGATTTTTGTTGGTGGCCGCGACGAGGCGCACGTCGAGCTGGATGAGCTTCATGCCGCCGATGCGCTCGATGGCCTTCGTTTCGAGAAAGCGCAGCAGCTTCACCTGCGTGGCCGGTGAAATCTCGCTGATCTCGTCGAGAAACAGCGTGCCGCCGTCGGCCGCCTCGAAGCGGCCGATGCGCCGCTCGGTGGCGCCGGTGAACGCGCCGCGCTCGTGGCCGAAGAGCTCGCTCTCCAGCAGCGTCGGCGGCAGCGCCGCGCAGTGCACCGCGACGAACGGCGCCCGCGCCCGCGGACTCGCCTGGTGGATGGCCTGCGCGATCAGCTCCTTGCCCGCGCCGGTCTCGCCTTCGATGAGGATGGTCGCCTTCGACGGTGCCACGAGCTTCACGCGGTCGATGACATCGCGGAGCTTGGGCGAGTTGCCCACGATGCCCTCAAAGCTGAACTTCTCGTCGAGCCGCTCGTGGAGCTGCTTCACTTCGACCTCGAGCGTCTTGGTCTTGAGCGCACGCTGGATGAGGATCTCGAGTTTCTCGAGGTTGACCGGCTTGGTCAGGAAATCGAACGCGCCGCGTTTCATGGCCTCGACGGCGCTCTCGATGTTGCCGTAGGCCGTCACCATGATGACGACCGGCCGGCCCGGCAGCGCGAGCGCCTTGTCGATGACCTTGAGGCCGGATTTGCCCGGCATGCGCAGGTCGGTGATGATCACGTCGTGCTCCTGCGCGTCCATGAGGTTGAACGCCTCGTCGGCGCTGCTGGCGACGGAGACGTCGTAATGCTCTTCCAGCGCCTGCTGCAGACCCTCCCGGGTGTGCTTCTCGTCGTCGATGATGAGGACGCTGGGCACCATGGTGCCATGACACCAGAGCCGCCCCATCGGTCAACGGGAAATGAGACGGAACGACACAGTCGCGGGTGGATCATCGGTGACGTTGCTCTGGCTGCGTGGGATCAAACGAAGGCATGACGATCGATGGCGTGCTCGTCGCCGATCTCCTCGCGGCCTGCCCCGGCAGATACAATAAACGCGAACCAGATCCGAAACCACCGGGTCCAACCCGGCGTCACTACGAACGTAGTTATTCGTCCCATGAACACCCATGATCACCTGACGGTGTTCAATACAGCCGGGACCAGCTGCCGCCCCTGGGCGCCGACGGATCTGCGCTTGTGCCCTCCGGCATCCGGGACTATGTCCACCTCGTCGGGCATCACCCAACTCGGGAGGTTGCCATGAAAAACCCTCGCCTTATCGCCGGCATCCTGTTCGCCCTCGTGTTTGCCTTGCTCACCTCGGCCTGCACCTCCGCCCAGGCTGGCTCCACCCGGATCAAAGAACTTCACACCTACGCCATCGTCGCGGTCGACGAAAAGGGGGTCCTGTCGCAGACCGAGCTGGCGAGGATCCAGATCGGCATTGTCCAATACCTGACCGACGAAGGCTACGTGCGCAGCGATCAGGTGTTCACCGATGACGTCGTTCATGCCGACGTGGTGTTTCGCGTCAGAATCGCGTGGATGGATGCCGGGAAGAGTTTCGCCATCACCGATGTGGTGCCGAGCTACAGCAGCGGCACCGCCCCCACGGAGTATGCCGCGGAGGCCGCGGAGCCTTACGTCCCGTGGTCCTACGACCCCTGGCTCTACGACAACTCTGACTACGGCTACGGTTATTTCTACGGCCCCTATGCCCCCTGGATCTTTGCTCCCTTCGTACCGATCTATGTGTGGGACCAACACCACCGGCCGTCACCTTCGGTCATTCACCATCCGTCTCCGCCCGATGTTTCGCCCGGGCAGCATCGTCCACCGTGGTGGAATGGTTACACCGGTTATTCGCCGCGTCCGCGCCGGGACGACGATGCGCTCCGACATTTCCCCGTGCGTCGTCCGCACGATCCGACTTGGGACGACCGTCAATCGCCGCTGCCGCCATCCACCTGGCGCGCGCGCAACCCGGATGGGGATCATCGGCCGCCCCCGCCGGACGCCTCCACCCCGCGCAAGCCGGATCCTGACCATCAGCCGCATCGAGACGCTTCGACGGCAGGCGCGCAACGCCCGCCCACCAGCGACCTTCCTGCTCCCTCCCGGGATGCGGCGCCGACGCATGTGCGGAACCCGGATTCCGGCAGCCGCCCGTCGTCAGATTCCACGTCGTGGGGTTCACGGAACTCAGGTTCGGTCGATCGTTCGCCGCCGCCCGCCCGGGAATACTCCCAGCCTTCACCGTCCTACTCGCCACCTCCGCCGTCGTCTCCGCCGCCGTCTCCACCGCCGTCTGCGCCACCGCCCTCATCGCCGCCCCCTGCGTCCAGTTCGGACAGCAATTCCAAATCGGTGGACAAAGAACGCTGACCAAGACGCTCCTTGAGAAGGCGCCGCCTGACAGGTGACCGCCCACACAGCGGTGGCGTGTCTATTCCATGCCGAACACGCGCCGAAGTTCGTCGATGGCCGCGGCCGGCATCGGCACGAGCGGTCCGAGCGGCCGGCTGAGGATCAAGGCCTCGGCTGTCGCCTCCAGCACCTCGAGCCGGTCGAAGGCGTCGAGCACATCCCGGCCGACCACCAGCGCGCCTTCGTTCTCGATGAGCAGCACCGGCTGCTTCGCGAGCGACACTTCCGCCGCGATGCGCTCCGCTTCGGCCACCATACAGGCGTGGGGCAGCTTCGGCACGTCGTGGAGCATGATGTAGCTCTCGGGAATCGTGTGGGTGCCAAACACCGCCCCGGTCATGCAGAAGGCGCTGGCGTGCGCCGGCTGGGCATTGATGATCGCGCCCACGTCGGGATTGCGCCGGTAGACCGCCGCGTGCAGAAGCGCGGTGCGACTGGGATACTTGCCCCGCTCGCAGGCTCCGGCGGTCGCCCGTACCACGCCCGGCGGCTCCAGTTCGAGCCGGTCACGCCTCCGCGGAGTGATGAGAAACTGCTCCGGATCGAGCCGCGCGGAAAAAGATCCCGCCGTGCTGATGAGCAGCCGCTGCTGGTAGGCGCGATGCACAAACCGGCAGATTTGCGCACGCAGTTCCAGCTCATGCTCGGTCGGCTTGACCGGCGGCAGCTCGCCCAGCGCCGGCAGACCGCGCTCGACCAGCCGGTCGGCCGGCAGCGGCCGGATTTCGCCGAGGGTGGCCGCCTTCACCAGCGTCTGCGCGACGAACTCGAGCGTCTCGAACCGCTGAAACGCGTCCTGCAGGTCCCGCCCGCCGATGACCACGCCGTGATTTTCCAGCATGACGCAGTCCGCGCCCGCCGCAAAGGTTTCGGCGATGTTGCGGCCCAGCTGCTCGCTGCCCGGGCACGCATAGGGCGCGTAGGCCACCTTGCCGCAGACGGCATGGGCCAGCACCTGCACCCGGGTGTCGGGCAGCAGGCGGCAGATGCTGAACGCCACCAGCGCGCCGGGATGCGCATGCACAATGGCCTTGAGGTCGGGCCGGCACCGGTAGATCTCGCGGTGAAGCGGAAATTCCGAGGAAGGCGCGTGCGGCCCGCTCGTCGTGCCGTCCGGATGCACGCATACGACGTCGGCCGGCTGCAGCTCGCCCTTGTCCACCCGCGACGGCGTGATCCAGATGCCGCCGTCCGGATCGCGGATGGAAAGGTTGCCGCCCGAGGTGGTCGTCATCTTGTAGCGGTAGATGCGCCGCATCGTCTCGACGAGTTCCTCGCGCGGGTGGAGCCGGCCGGTTGCCATGGTGGAGATCGCAGCAGGCCGCGCGGCGCGAGTCAAAGCCGCAGGCCAGTGCCTTCCACGGCCTTCCACCCCCCCCGGTCCTGGCATGGGGAGGATTCACCCGCGCCGGCCGCCCCGCCACTTGTCAACTAATAGTTGACAAGTTGCGGAGGCGTCACCGTGGGAGAATCTGGCAGTGAGCCGGTTGGTTATTTCGCGCCGCTCTGCAGCATCCGCACCCGGCGGTTCTTCTGCGGGAAGGTCAGCGTGACGACGGTGCCGACGCCCTCCTTGCTCTCGATGCCCACCTGCCCGCCATGCTCGCGCATGATGCGCTGCACGATCATCAACCCGAGGCCATGCCCGCCGGGTTTGGTCGTGTGGTAGGGCTGGAAGAGCTGCGAAAAGTCCTCCGGCCTGATGCCCACGCCCGAGTCGCCAAACATGAGGTAGACCGAGTCGTCGTCGGCGCGCGATTTGATCTTGAGCTTTCCGCCCGACCCCATCGCCTCCATGGCATTGGCGATAAGGTTGAAGAACACCTGCTTCAACTGGTTGCGGTCGGCCAGGATCGGCGGCAGGTCGGCCTGCGTCTCGGCCTCGACGGCGATGCCGCGGTTCTCCAGCTCGCCGGTCTCGAAGCGCAACACCTCGTTGAGCACGTCGACGATGTTGGTCTCAGCGAGGTCGGGCGGCTGCGGCCGGATGGCCTCGAGAAAGTTGGTGATGATACCGTCGAGGCGCTTCACCTCTGCCTGGCAGACCGCGATGGACTTGGCGAGCGACTCCGCGTCGCGCGCGGTCTTCAGTTTTTTCAGCTTCCGCGCAATGAGCTGCAGGTGAATGGTGAGCGAGTTGAGCGGGTTGCCGAGCTCGTGCGCCACCCCGGCGGCGAGCAGGAGGACCGACGAGGTCTTCTCATCCTCGATCAGTCGCTCGGTCGTCCGCTTCTCCCGGGTGATGTCGGTAAGGATGACGGCGAACCGGCGCGATTGCTCCCGGATGCCCTCGGCCTGGAACGGCACCATGTAGAGCCGGACGGTGCGCGGCTGCGGATAGCTCAGCTCGATCTCGCGCGCGACGACCGGCACGGCGGCGCCGTCGGCCAGCGAGGCCTCGAGCGACGGGTGCAATCCCGGCACGAGCCGCCAGAGCGTGGCGCCGGCCAGTTCGCCTTCGCGCAAGCCGATGAGGCGGGTGGCCGCCTCGTTGGCGTACTCGATCGTGCCGTCGGCGTTGATGACGAGGATGCCCTCGTGGATGGTGTTGAAGATCGCCTCGAACAATCCGCGCTCGCGGGCGAGGCGCTGCACGAGATTGGCGAGGTTGACCGAGTCCAGCGTGTCGAGCCGTCCGAGCACGCGGTCGAGGGAGCTATGTTTCCTGCCGGCCATGGGAAGAGGAGGGTCCAGTCATTCTGCGCTTAGCATGACAGATAACGGCGGCCTCCGGCGCGCAATCCTGTTTTATCAGGCGTCATCGAACAGGCTCATCTGAGCGGGGTCGACCCGGCCGCGCATGAGCTTGCGCAGGAACGTCCCGCGGTGCGCCGGGCAGCGGCCCAGCCGCAGGAGGGCGTCGCGGTGCTCGTCGGTGCCGTAACCCTTGTGCTGGGCGAAGCCGTAACCGGGATGCTTCGCCTCGAGCGCCTCCATCAGCCGGTCGCGCGTGACCTTGGCGACGATCGACGCCATGGCGATGCAGAGCGAGCGGGAGTCGCCGCGCACCAGGCTCGTGTGCGGGTAGATGAAGCGGCGCAGCGCCAGACCGTCGATGAGAATGCGGCACGACACCTGCGGCTGGAAGGCGCGCACCTCCTCCTCGCTCGCGAACAGGTCGGGCTCGGTCCGGTGCGCGAAGGCCGACGGCGGGTAGATGCCCTCGAGCGCGCGGCGCATGGCGAGCTTGGTCGCGCCGAGGATGTTCAGCTCCTCGATCTCCGCGACCGTCGCCTCGCCCACGGTCGCGTGCACCTGCCCTTCCAACACGAGCTGCTCGATCTCGGCGAAAACCTCGTCGCGCTGCGGGGGCGTGAGCTGCTTCGAGTCGTTGACGCGGCCGCTGCGCGCCACCGCCCAGCGACCCTCGAGGAATTCCTTCGTCACCAGCACCGCCCCGGCCACCACCGGCCCGGCGAGCGCACCGCGCCCGGCCTCGTCGACGCCGATGAGCTGGGCGAGGCCTTCAATCTGCTTGAGGTCGAACCCGCGGAGCTGGCGGCGCTTGGGCATGGATCAGGAAAAACCAACCGCGGATGACACGGATCGACACGGATTGCCTTGTAGGAGCGTGCTTGCACGCGATGGCGAGGGGATCGCCTGCGAGCAGGCTCCTACACACCGGGACCATCCGTGCCCGCTCGGCAAAGCCGGGGAGAAGTAAAGCTCATCCCTGAAATCCGTGGTCAAAGTCATTTCCGGTGCCACTGCACCCGCTCCTTCGGCTTGGGCAGCGGCAGCTCGGCAAGCTTGCCCGCCGCGGCGACGACCTCGTAGGCCGTGCGGAAGTGCAGCTTGGCGAAGTCGCCCAGCGCGGTCGCACCGAACTTGCGGATGATTTCCGCCGCCTGCTCCTTGACCTTCCCGCTCGCCCCCTTCTGCAGCGGGCCGCCAAAGCGCTGCGAAAGCTTCCTCATCACCCGCACATACTCGGCGCGCGCCACGACCGACGCCGCCGCGACCACGGGGTCCTCCTCGGCCCGCGTGCGCATCTTCAGCTCGAAACTCTTCACGCCCTTCTTCGCCAGCTCGCGCTGCGTGAGCGGCTGCTTGGAAAACTGGTCGAGCAGGCCCCACGGCACCCATTTTTCATTGAGCGCCTGTTCAAGCGCCGTGGCGTGCTGCCACGCGAGCAGGCGGTTGAGGTTGGCGCCGGGCCGGAGCATCAGCTCGTTGTACTTCGGCATGCCGCAGGCGCAGGTCTTCACCACGGCGCCGGCCGTCTTGTGGATCAAGGCGTCGAGCTTGAGAATCTGCGAGTCGGCCAGCCGCTTGCTGTCCTTCACGCCGGCCTTGAGCCAGGCGTCGATGGCCGGCTTGTCGGCAATGACCGTCGCGGCGATGACCGGGCCGAAGAAGTCGCCCTTGCCGCTTTCATCGAGCCCGGCGTGCGCCTCGAACCGCTCCGGGTGCAGCACCTCGTCGTAGCCGAGGCGCGGCGCCTGCGTGACCTCCGTCTCCAGCGTGTTGAGCACGAACTCCTCCGTGCCCTTGCCGGCGATGACCACGACCTTGCGCTTGTCGTAGGCGGTCACGTTGACGTCCGGTCCGCGGAAGGCGAAACGCGCATACGGCACGTCGAAGGACTCCCAGCTCCGCGCCTGGCAGATCGCGCGCAGCTTCTCCAGCTGCGCGTCGTCGAGCTTGATGGTGTAGGTGGCCAGCTTTGGCGGCGCCTCTTCCTCTTCCGTCGGCTTTCTGGACATGGTGGTGACGGCCACCAAAGACGCAAAAACACGCCAAAATCACAACAGACTTTTGCTTGGCGGGTTTTTGTGTGTTTGTGTGCGTACTCGTGGCCCGACCTCACTCCCATGCCTTGCCGGCCGCCAAGGCCGCGTTCCAGCGCGCCCTGCACGCGTGGTATCGCGGGCAGCACCGGCGGCTGCCCTGGCGTGAGACACCGTCGCTCTACCGGACGGTGGTCTCGGAGTTCATGCTGCAGCAGACACAGGTGAAGACGGTCCTGCCCTATTTCGAACGCTGGGTGCGCGAGCTGCCAGATTTCGCCGCGCTGGCTGCCGCCTCGGGGACGCGCGTGCTCAAGCTCTGGGAGGGCCTCGGCTACTACTCCCGCGCCCGCCATCTCCACCGGCTGGCCCGGGTGATCGCCGCCCTCCCCGCACCGCCGCGCACCACCGAGGCGTGGCGCAAGCTGCCGGGCGTCGGACCCTACACGGCGGCGGCGATCACCAGCCTCGCCTTCGGCGCGCCCGCCGCCTGTGTCGACGGCAACGTCGTGCGCCTCCTCGCCAGGCTCACGGCCGACGGCACGACCTTTCGCGACAGCGCGGCTGCGGCGAGGCATTTCACTCCCCTGGCCGCCGTCCTGCTCCAGCGCGACGAGCCCGGCCCGCACAATCAAGCGATGATGGAGCTGGGTGCCCTCGTCTGCCGCTGGCACCATCCGCGGTGCCCGGCCTGCCCGGTGCGGCGGTTCTGCGCTGCGGCGCGCCGCGGCGACCCGGAGAACTATCCGCGGCTGGCGTCGAAAAAGATCAAGCGCCGCGCCGTGACGCGTGTCTGGTGCGAGCACGCCGGCCGCCTGCTGCTGCATCGCGCGGCCGCGGGTGCACGCCGCCTCGCCAGCCTCCATGAGCTGCCCACCTCCGTTGATCTTGGGATCAAGGAGGCGGTGGTGCGCGCAGCTCCGCTGCTGGCGCGGAAGCAGCGTGGTATCACGAACCACCGGATCACCGAATCAATCCACGCCCTGGTGCTCACCGCGGCGCAGCGCCGCCGGCTCGCGGCCAATCCTGCGCTGCATTGGGTGCCGCGGGCGGAGCTGGACCGCCTCACGCTCTCCGGCCCGCACCGCCGCTGGATTCGGGAGTTATTGAGCCTCCCAAAGCGTTAGGCTGTGCCCTTGATGGAAGACCAACGGCGGCCAGCGATTCGTCCGGCCGGCCATGACCGACGGCGATACCTGAAACAAACATGCCGACTACGGCGTGTCGTCAAACCCTCGGTAACCGCATCTGCCGGCTTAACGTCGAGGGGACACGATGAGCACTCTTGATCGTTGGGAACTGCCGGAGCCGCTGTGGAGGCGGCTCAAAAAATTAACCTGAGCCGGCGTCAGAACCGCTCGAGGGCAGAATGGCACAGTCGCGTGGGACGACGACCGAAGGATGATCGGATCATGGTCACGGCGATGTGGTATGTCCTGCGCACCGGCGTGCCATGGCGGGATCTGCCGGAGCGCTTCGGCCGCTGGAGTTCGGTTTACACGCGGTTTCGTCGCTGGTGCCAGAGCGGGCTGTGGGTGCGCCTGTTTCGGCGGCTGCGCTTCCATGCCTGGAGCAAGATCCGCAGTCTGGATTGCTCGCACGTCAAGGTGCATGCCGATGGCGCCAATCCGGTCGGCGGCCAAGCGAGCCAGGCTATGGGTCGGACCAAAGGCGGCCTGAACACCAAGGTGGTGGCCATCGTGGATACCCTCGGCTAGCCCGTGCAGCTGACGGTGGCCCCCGGGCCTCAACACGATCTGCTCGCCTGCGCTTCGTTTCTGCCGAGCCTGCGCGCCTGCTGGCTGCTCGCCGACCGCGGCTTCGATTCCGACCCTTTCCGCGAACGCCTAGAGGACCAGGGAGTGCGGGCCTGCATCCCGCCACGGTCGGGACGGCATTGGCCTAGCCGCTTCAGCCGTCGACTTTATCGCCAGCGCTACACAGTCGAGAACTTCTTCGCCCGCATCAAACGGCTCCGTCGTATCGCCACCCGTTATGAAAAGCTCGCCGATCATTATCTGGGTTTCCTGCTCTTCGCCGCCGTACTCGATTGGCTAAAGTATGGGTCCACGTAGGCCTCGCTCACAGCAGTAGATTTTTCGTGAAGCGAATAGTGGTTTTGGTACCGGGAATTGTCATCAGTCCAGCAGGGCCGCAATTTTGAATGATTCAATCAACTGCTCAATTGTCCCAATGGCGGCCCTGAGAACGCAAAGGCGCTCTTGACGCCGATTATTGAAAAACACATGGGGCGGAATAACTTCGAAATGGACTCCCGAAACAACCATGGATCGCGAAGAATTACGTCAAAGGGCAGCAGGCATTCGTTGGTTTCACAGAATCGATCTAGGCGGAGGTCTCATCACCCACGGGCTTGACGATTCGCCAGCGAAACTGGCCCGACTGAAGTTGCCTGTCAGTTTTGCCGGTCAGACAGTTCTTGATATAGGAGCTTGGGATGGATTCTTCTCATTTGAGGCCGAGCGCCGCGGGGCAACTCGCGTGCTAGCCGTCGATAGCTTCTGTTGGTCCGGCGCCGGATGGGGAAAGAAGGCGGGCTTCGAGCTTGCGCGTGAAGCGCTGCATTCAAAGGTCGAAGATGCCGAGATTGAGGTGCTTGATCTCAATCCGAACCGAATCGGCGTTTTCGATGTAGTTTTGTTTCTGGGAGTCCTATACCACATGCGACACCCCCTGCTGGCACTGGAAAAGGTCGCGGGTGTCACCACGGGACTCTTAGTTCTGGAGACCAAAGTCGACCTCCTCACCGTGCAAACGCCGGCATCAGCGTTTTACCCAGCTAAAGAGCTGAACAGCGACCCAACAAACTGGTGGGGACCGAATCCCGCGGCGCTTGTCGCAATGCTGCGCGCTGTCGGATTTGACCAAGTCGAGATCGTCGATCCTCCGCGCTCGTGGCCATCTCGAGCACTAAAAGCATTGGGGCAGGGCGGAAATGCTTGGCGCGATTTCCGCCGCGACCGTGTTGTGATACATGCGCGGAAAAAAGAATCCGCGTACAGCTAGCACTATGCTGTCACCATGCGTCGCAGTGGCGATTGATTTGTTTCCGCGACAACATGAAATGTGTTCGCAGCAACCCTACGATGCTGGGGTCACATAAGTGGCAACCCGCGGTTTGACGACACGCCCTAATCAAGGTTTGCGGGCGGCCTGCACGATCTGATCAAGCCGGTGCCCGTCAATGTCGGTTTTGACCTGGATCCAGAGCGGCAGGTGGTCGGAGAGTTGGAAGCTGAACTGCTGCCGGGTGTATTTCTCGCCTGGAAAGAGTTCCTCGATGTGAGCGTCGTCGATGAAGAAATCGAGCGTACCGCCGGCCTTCATGAAGTTGGCCGGCACGGTGGGCAGATGGAGGATCTGGTCGTAGCGGGCGCTCTCCTCCAGATTCGTGCCCCCGATCACCCGGCTGCCGGATTGGAGTTTCTTGAGGGGCTCGGGAATCTGCAGGCCCCGGCTGGTGAGCGCCTTGAACAGCGCATCATCGACCGCCGGGATGTTGAAGTCGCCCGCGACGAGGAGGTCGTGGTCCTCGACAAACCGGTCCTTGAAGCGGGTGTCGATCCAGTCGGCCAGGAGCTGGAGCTCGGCCTGGCGGCCGGGAATGCTGTCACCCCACCGGGCATGCGTGGCGATGGTGATGAAGTCAAAATTGCCCGCCCGGAAGGAACACATGTATGGGGCGCGCCAGAAGGACTGCCGGGCGAGAAATTCCTCGGCCTGCTTCTCCCGCGGGGCGTCCACTTCGGCGGCCAGACCGTTGAACACGACGGCGCGGGTGTCGAAGAGATAGGCGATGCGTTCGTTGTTGCCCCCGCTGTCGGCCATCCAGTCCGAGTAGATCACGTCCCAATACTCGCCGAGGATGGGCAGCACGCGGCCGAGGTCGGTGAGGTCGTTGCGCAGTTCCACCAAGGCGATGAGGTCGAACTGGCCCAGGATTTCCGCGATGTAATGAATCGCGGCATCGGTGCGTTTGGTCTTGCCGAACTCGCGGATGTTCCAGACCGCAAAGTTGAGCGTTTCATCCAGCTGGGAGGGGGGAATCTGGGCATCCTTGATGCGGGCTTGCAGCGCGAGCAGGCCCTGGGCGATCTGCGGGGTGACGTCTCCGTGATGCATGGGGTGTGGGGAGTTGAAGTTCAGTCGGGCGGTCCGCCGACGTCATGTCTGCAGACGTGTACCGGCGGTGACAGCGCATGCGAATATCCGAAAATAGTCCAAGCTGGAAGCCTGCAGTTGAACCGGGATGGTGACGGCATGCTGGCGCTTGTGTCCGGCGAACCGCGCTCTTAGCCTAACCTGCCGCAATCCAACCCCCTACTTCAGGAGACTCCATGAGCCCGCAAACACGTCTCAGGCACCGGCTTTCCCTCATCACACTGTCGCTCGTCTGCGCACTCGTTGCGCCCCGGGCGGGAGCGGCCGAAGCTCCGACCGCTCCCGCAAAAAAAGTCCGCGAGCCCGCCGTCGCCGGTCTGTTTTACCCGAAGGATCCGGTCGAACTGTCCCGGGTGATCGACGCCTGCCTCGCCGCGGCGAAGGTCGGACCGCCGGACGGCGAACTCAAGGCGCTCATCTGCCCGCACGCGGGTTATCCTTACTCCGGACCCGTCGCCGCCTTTGCCTACAAGCTGCTGGTCGGCCGCAGCTACGATACCGTCATCGTGATGGGCCCGAGCCATTACGCCGCCTTTCATGCCGTCGCGGTGCCCGACGCCGAGATCTACCGCACGCCGCTCGGCGATGTGCCGATCGCCGATGTGGCGAAAAAACTCGCGAGCCTGCGGCCGTTCGCCCTCGACCCGTTTTGCCTCGTGCAGCGGCCGGACTGGTGGCCGCAGGCCTCGCGCTCCGCGCCCGACGAGGACAAAGCCGACACTTGGGAACACTCGGTCGAGGTCCAAGTGCCCTTTCTCCAGCGGACGCTGAAAAGCTTCAAGCTGGTCCCGGTGGTGTTCGGTGAGGTCGCACCGCTGGCGGCGGCTCAAGCGCTGCTGCAGGTGATCGACGACCGCACGCTGATCGTCGCGAGCTCCGACCTCAGCCACTATGATACTTACGCCAATGCGCAGAAGCGCGACCGCAGGTGCATCGAGGCCATCTGCCGCCTCGACCCGGACGCGGTCGCCGACGAGGACGCCTGCGGCCACGCCCCGATCCGCACCCTGCTGTACGTTGCGAAACAGCGGGGCTGGCAGGCGCGCCTGCTCGACTACCGCAACAGCGGCGACACGACGGGCGACAAATCGCGTGGCGTGGTCGGCTACGCCGCGATCGCCTTCTATGCGCCGGCCTCCGGGTCAGTCACCGCGCCGGCCGCCGCACCCATCGCCGCACCCATCGCCGCGCCCGCCGCCGCGCAGTTTACCGCGGTGGACCGACAGTACCTGCTCGACCTCGCCCGCAAGACCGTGCGGGAGGCCGCCGCGACCGGCCAGGTACCCGAGGTGTCCGCCGACGGACTCGCCCCGAAGTTCACCGCGGCCAAGGGCTGCTTCGTGACGCTGACGAAGCGCGGCGAACTCCGCGGCTGCATCGGCTACATCCTGCCGCAGGGGCCGCTGTACCGGGCCGTGGTCGAGAACGCCCGCAATGCCGCGATCCGCGACCCGCGTTTTCCCGCGGTGAGACCCGGCGAAGTGGATCAGCTCGAGATCGAGATCAGCGTGCTCACCGAACCGCTGCCGCTTTTCTTCAGCTCGCCGGAGGACCTGCTGCACCAGCTCCAGCCGGGCGTGGACGGCGTCGTGCTCGAGATCGGCCGCCGCGAGGCCACCTACCTGCCGCAGGTGTGGGAGCAGATTCCGGACAAGGTGGATTTCCTCAACAATCTGGCGGAAAAAGCCGGCTGCGAATCCTCGGCCTGGCGCCAGCCAGGCACATCCGTTTCCATCTACCACGTCGAGTCCTTCAAGGAGTCGGTCAAGTAAGCCGCTGATGCACACCGACGGTCACTGATCATCGAGGAATCGCCTTTGCTCATTCCCGTCAGATCCATCCGTGCGCATCCGTGTCATTCGTGGTTGAAAGAATGCCATGATCGAATCGGCGCCCTTGCCTGACCGCACCCGCCGCCTCGTGCTTCTGGCTGTGGGTGGACTCGGCGTGTCCGCCGTCATGACGCAGCTCGCGCTGATGCGCGAACTCCTCGGCGCGTTTTCCGGCAACGAACTGGTGTTCGGCATCAGCCTCGGCAGCTGGCTGCTGCTGACCGGCGCCGGCACCTGGCTGGGGCGGCTGTCGGTGCGGCTCAAGGAGCCCGACCGGGCGTTGATCGCGGGGATGATCCTCGTCGCGATCATCCCGCTCGGGCAGGTGGTCGCCGTGCGGGTGCTGCGCGATGTCGTCTTCCTCCGCGGCGCCGCCGTGGGGGTGATCGGGACCGTGCTGGGCAGCCTGGCGCTGCTCCTCCCCTTCTGTGTCGTCTCCGGCGCCCTGCTCACGCTGGCGTGCGCTCTGCTGGACGGCAGAGCGGCGCGGCGTGAAGGCGCATCCGGCATCGGCCGCGTGTATGTCGCCGACAGCCTCGGCAGCATCGGCGGCGGCATCCTCTTCAGTTTCGTGCTTGTGCCGTGGTTCGACCATTTCGCGCTGCTGTGTTTCCCCGCGGCCTTGAACCTCCTGCTGGCCATCGTGCTCGCCGGCCACTTCCGCCGGCGGCTGCTGATGGCGTCCACCGTCATTGTCGGCTTGGGACTCACCGTCCACGTCCTGCTGATCAACGCGGACGACATCACCACCGCCATCCAGCATTGGGGGCAGCCCACCATGTTTCGCGCCAATTCGCCCTACGGCCGGCTCGTGGTCACCGACGACTCAGGGCAGCTCACCTTTTACGAGAACGGCGTCCCGGTGATCTCCACGCACAACATCGACCAGGTCGAGGAGACCGTGCACTACGCGATGAGCCAGCGTCCGGAGGCGCGGAGGGTCCTCCTGCTCGGCGGCGGCGTGGCCGGCACCGCCCGCGAGATCCTGCGCTATGGCGTGGACGAGGTCACCTACGTCGAGATCGACCCGCTGATCATTGCGGTCGGCCGCCGGTTTCTGCCGGACAACCTCGCGGACGCGCGGATCCGGACCGTCGCCACCGACGGCCGGCGCTTCGTCCAGCAGACCGGTGGGCGTTACGACGTGGTGATCGTGGATATGCCCGATCCGTCCACCTCGCAGCTCAACCGCTTCTATACCGCCGAGTTTTTCGCCGAGGTCCGGCGCATCCTGAATCCCGGCGGCGTCCTGGCGTTCGCGCTGGGCCGCTACGAAAACTACGTGAGCCCGGAACTCGCGCGGCTGCTGGCCTCGGCCCATCGCACGCTGCGGGGCTCCTTCGCCCGCGTGCGGATGATCCCGGGCGGGCGTGTCTTCTTCCTCGCCTCGGACGGGCCGCTCTCCCTCGACATCGCCGCGCGCCTCGAGCGGCTCGGTCTGGCGACGAAGCTCGTCAACCGGCACTACCTCGACGCCATGCTCGCGCCCGACCGGCTGGCCGATCTCGACCGCGCCGTGGCGCAGCCCGCCGAAATCAACACCGATTTCAACCCCGCGCTTTATTACTACCACCTGCGCCACTGGCTCAGCCAGTTCACGGTCTGGACCGTTCTGCCGTCCGGCAGAATGCTGGGCGGCGTGCTGCTGGCCCTGCTGGCCGCGTACCTCGTCGGACTGCGCGCCGTGCCGCGAGTGATTTTCGCCGCGGGGTTCGCGGCGGCGGCGCTCGAGGTGGTCCTGCTGCTCGGCTTCCAAGTGCTCTACGGTTCGCTCTACCGGCAGGTGGGGCTGGTGGTGACGGTCTTCATGGCCGGGCTGGCGGCGGGCGCGTGGCGGGCGAACCACCGGTTGGATCACGCGGCCTCCGTTCGTCTTGCTCCGGTCCGCCTCCTTCTCCTCCTGTCCGGCGCCATCGCCGTGCTGGCGGCTTTGCTTCCGTTCATCCTGCCGCAGCTCGGACGCCTCGATGCTTTCACCGGCTCGGCGCTTTCCGGACAGGGCATCGTCCTGCTGCTCACGTTCCTCCTGGCGGCGCTGGTGGGCGGCCAGTTTCCGCTGGCGGGAGCGACCGGGTCCGGTGAGGCAGCGGCCACGGCCGCCCGGCTTTACACCGCAGATCTCGTCGGCGCCGCGCTGGGCGCCCTGCTGGTGAGCACCCTGCTGATTCCGCTGCTCGGCGTGACCGCGGTCTGCCTGCTGACCGCAGCATTGAATCTCGCAGCGGCGGCGATAGCATGGCGGATGACGACCCCTGCATGAACACCCTCACCTTCATCTGCCTGAAGCTCATCCGCTGGACCGGCTGGCTGCTGTTGCCAGTGGTGCTCGCCTTTCTCGTGACCGGTTACGCGATGAGCGGACGCTATGGATTCAGCGCCCTCACGGACGAGAAGACGGCGCTCACCCTTCACAAGCTGATGCACCTGCCGCTGGGCCTGCTCGTGCTTGTGCATGTGGTGCCTTCGGTGTATCTTGCCCTGCTCCGATGGGGATGGATCAAACAACGCCGAACATCCTGATGACCCGCCGCCGGGCGTTCGCCTGCGGCGCCGCGGGTTTTGCCGGCCTGGCCTTGAACAGCCATGCCGGGTGGCTCGACAGTTTGTTCAATCTCAGCGGCGCCGAGGCGCCGGCCGATGTGTTCAAAGGCGACGCGCCCAACGATGAACTCTGGGCGCTCTGGTGCCAGCGCGGCTGGGTGAAGGAGGCATCCCACTACCTCAAGCTCGACCGCAACGTCCAGTGCAAGACCTGCCCGAACAACTGCCTGCTTGCGCCCGGCGACCGCAGTCACTGCCGCAACAAGGTCAACAAGGACGGCACGCTCTACACGATGGTCTACGGCAACCCGTGCACGTTCCACATCGATCCGGTCGAGAAGAAGCCCCTGTTTCATTTCCTCCCCGGCACCCCGACCTTTTCCCTCGCCACCTCGGGCTGTGTCTTCCGCTGCCTCAACTGCCAGAACTGGGAGATCTCCCAGAAAAAACCGGAGGAAACCAAGGACCCGCGCGGCCCCGCCCTCCGCCTCCGCCCGCCGCTGCCGTCCGAGCTCAGCCTCGAGGAGATCAGCCGTCTCAGCCTGTTTCCCGACGACGTCGTTGCGGTCGCCCAGGCGCTCCGCTGCCCGTCGATCTCGTACACCTACTCCGAGCCGACCGCCTACTACGAGTACGCCTACGACACCTGCAAGCTCGCCCGCGAACACCGGCTGAAAAACATCATCGTGACCTGCGGCTCGATCGAGGACCGGCCGCTCCGCGACCTCGCCCAGTTTGTGGATGCCGCGCACGTGGACCTCAAGGGCTTCAACGACGCCATCTATCAGCAGCTCAATGCCGGCAAGCTGCAGCCCATCCTCGACACGCTCAAAACCTACCGCGAACTCGGCGTGTGGTTCGAGGTCATCAACCTGGTCGTGCCGACCTACACGGACGACCTCGAGATGATCAAACGCATGTGCGGCTGGCTGGTGGAGAACCTTGGCCCCGACCGGCCGCTGCACTTCTCGCGCTTCAGCCCGCAGCACAAGCTCGATCACCTGCCGCCCACGCCAGTCGACATTCTGGTCCGGGCCCGCGACGCCGCCCGCGCCCTCGGCCTCCACTATGTCTACATCGGCAATGTGCGCGACGTGCCCGATGCCGGAACCACCTTCTGCCCGAATTGCCGGCGCGCCATCGTCGAGCGCGACGTGTTCTCCGTCACGGCTTATCATCTCACGGCGGGCAAATGCCGCTTCTGCGGCACGCCCATCGCCGGCGTCTGGCCGGCGTGACGTGTGCGCCCTCGTAGCGCGGTACTTTAGTCCGCGCTTTTCATACAGCGCAGGCTGAAGCACTGCGCTACGTAGCGCGGTTCTTTCGTATCCGCCGAAGCTCGGAGAGCAAAGGCCGGAAGACAACGCCTTTCCCGAGCGCAGGCTGAAGCACTGCGCTACGTAGCGCGGTCCTTCAGACCGCGCTCTTTTTTTCTCCCGAGACGCAGACTGCATCACTGCGCCATGTGGCACGCTGGATGATTTTCCTGTCTCGCCAGATTCTGGAGAACAATTCCAGCCTGTTGACATGCCAGACACCCGCGAGCGCTGGCGCTCCCGCCTGCCCCACTGGGAGGTGGCGCATCGATCACACTTCGTCACCATCCGCTGTGCTGGATCATTGCCCGAGACCGCCCTTGTCCGTGTCCGCGAAATCCATGCCAATCTGCGCGTCATCCCTCCGGCCTCGCCGCGCTTCGCACTGCTTCAGCGGCAGTATTTCCTGACCTGTGAGAAGTATCTCGACCGGAGCGAGGGCTTCGCGCCGTTTTGCACTCCCGCCGCCTGCTCCGTGGCCCTCGCCGCATGGAACCAGATCGAAATGGTGACCGGCTGGCGTGTGCCTCACTTTGTCGTCATGCCCAACCATGTGCACTTCCTGCTGATGCCGGTCGCTGCGACACCGGAACGGCTGCGTGCCTCGGTACGCTGGTTCAAAGGACACGTCGCCCGGAAGGCCAATCTGCTGCTCGGTCGTGGTGGCGCGTTCTGGCAAACCGACTGGTTCGACCGCTGGGTGCGCGATGCCGCCGAAGAGGCACGGATTATTGATTACATCCAGCACAATCCCAGCAAAGCCGGGTTGGTGCGTGACTGGCACGAGTACCGCTGGGTGAGATGAGTCCGTAGCGCGGTACTTTAGTCCGCGCTTTTCATGCAGCGCAGGCTGAAGCACTGCGCTACGTGGCGCGGTCCTTCAGACCGCGCTCCTTTTTTCTCCTGGGACGCAGATTGTAGCACTGCGCTACGTGGCGCTCACCCGAGCAGATCCTCGATCCGCTTCTTCGACTCCAAGACCTCCGCGGTCGTGGCGCGCGGATTAAGTTCCAACACGAGCAGGTGATGCGGCTGCCAGAATGAGCGCACCATCTTGAAATCAATCCGGCCCCGGCCGATGGGCTGGTGGTCATGCCCCCCGGCGTCCACGTCGTGCAGATGAAAGCCGAGGAGCCGCCCGGCGTTTTCCTCCAGCAGCCGGCGCTGGGTGATCACGCCCATCCGTTCCTTCAGCTCGGCATGCCCGCAGTCGTGCCAGTAGCCGGCCGGCTCGTCCGGCGGGACCGCCGCGAAAAGTCCGGGAAAATCCGCGTCCAACGGCAGCTCCTCGAATTTCTCCCGGTTTTCGAGGCCGAGTCGCACGCCCTTCTCGGCCGCGTAGGGCAGGATTTCCTCGAGGCTGCGCCGGGTCTGCTCCCAGAAGACCGGCATGCGCTTGCGCAGCTTTGCCGAGGATTTGGCGAGCAACTGCTGGTAGCGCGGATCCGCCGGAATGGCGGCGGCGGGATGGTGGCGAACGAAATTGCGCAGCTGGCGGCCCGGGTTGAGCCAGAAGAAACGCACGCTGCCGAGGTGCATCACCACGGCCCGCGCCCGCACCTGGGCGGCGAAATCAAGCGTGCGCCGGGTGTGCCGCAGCCACTGCTCTTGCTCGTGTCCCCGGTCGGCGGGCACGGACGGCTCGAAAAGGTTGGGTGCGGCGTGCATCATGCCCGCGGGCAGGGGGCAGAAATTATGGGTCGAACTGACCTTGATGAAACCCTCGTCGAGCGCCTTGAGGATGCCCGGCACCAGGGTGATGCGGATGCCGTGGCTCAGCTCCACGTACTCGAACCCCAGGCGGGCCATCTCCTCCAGCATCGCATGCCCGTCGGTATGGCGGGCGGAACACCACGCGGTGGAAAGCGCAAGGATGGGGTTCACAGTTCAGCGTCGGCACGCCAGTTCGCGGTGGTCAAACCACCTGACGTCGCCGCCCGGCCAGATCCGCCGCGCCGGGCGGGCGGCAAGAGGGCCGCCGGGTCGGAGCGCCGGCGGCGGGAAAATCACCGTTCGTACCGCGCGCGCAGCATGGCGTTGAACGCCGCCACCTTCGCCTTGCGCCGGCGACGTTCGCACGGTTTTTCGTAATAGCGCTTGGCGCGGACATCTTTGATGACGTTTTCGCGATCGAGCTTCTTCTTTAGGCGGCGCAGCGCCCGATCCACCGGCTCGTTTTTGCGGATCTTGATTTCAATGGACATGGGAAAAGACAGGGAGGGCTGAGGAAAAACGGTTAAGTGTCCAGTCGGCCCTTGCTCCGTCAATCCCTATTTTCCAGCCGTCGCCCCGCATTGGCGGGGCTATGGCTGGCAGGCCGGCTTTGCCACGCCCGTAGCGCGGAACTTTAGTCCGCGCTGCTCCCTATCGCGCAGGCTGAAGCACTGCGCCGCGTAGCGCGGTTCTTTAGACCGCGCTCCCCCTCCTGCAAGCGCAGGCTTCAGCCTTCGCCTTTCAGGCTACGGCGGACAGGGAAGCACTGCGCTCCCTGTTGGCGGCTGGAGGTAACTTGGAATTTTCAATCCGGGCGTTGACCCCGCCGACGCTTTGGGCTTTTGTCGACCAAGGCTGGATCGTCAGCCCCTGACGTTTTTGGCCTAATGATACTGTTCGGCTAAATTCTACGCTTATGACGAAAGAGCCTTCACGAGCCTTCTTCGTTCTGTCGCTGATCAGCTTCTACCTTTTTGGGCTGTCGTTTGCGGTCGCGTTTCTGTTCGCCGTCCCAGTGTTTGACGCGATGTTTCGTGACTTTGGCGCCACGTTGCCTGCCCCTACGCGCTTTTGCATTCGAGCCTCCAGCTTCGTCAGAAGCGGTTTTATTCTATTCGGTCCGCTGTTTGGAGGTGCGTTGGTCGCAGCGTTCTTCGCCATCGAGAAAAGAAAGAAAGAGCGAAAGGCTTTGCTCCTCTTTCCTGCATCCGCTGGCCTAGCGATTTTCCTCTTGGTTGTCGCGATGTTTCTGCCGATTTTCTACAAGTAAGCCTGTAGATGAAGAAAGAGCCGAACCAGGCGCTAGCGAGGGGCGTTGGCTCATCTTTGACGCTAGGCAAAATATAATATGCCGAAACCCAAACTCCCAACAGCAATCCGTCTATGGCTTGCCGGCAGAGCATTTCAGCAGGCAGCTGATGCCTCCTTCGAGAGGCTGCGGTCTCCAGGCTACGTTGGGTTTATAAGCGTGCCGGTGGTCTTTCTCTATGTTCGGAGCATCGAGCTGTCGCTCAAAGCATGTCTGCGTCAACACACCTGCGATTCGAAGGTATTTGCGAAGATACTCGGCCACCGCCTGGATTGGATTTTAGCTGAAGCCGACCGCGTCGGTATTTGTGCAGCTCTTGGCCTAAGCAAAGAACATCGTTCGACTATCGTAGCAATTGCGGAGGACTACTCCGACAAATGGTACGAGTACCCTGAGCACTTTTGGAGAGTCCGACCGAAGACAGAGGACCTTAAGTCCGCTGCGACGTTTTTAAGTGAAAAGGCGCAGTCATATGTTGATCCAAAAAATGCAAAGACCGCCTAACCAAGCGGCGTGGGCTGAAGCTCTGCGCCACGGAGCGCGACCCGCATTCCGCCTTGAACATTTCGCCGCGGGGTCTTGGCTGGCGCAACCGTGCCGTCCGCCGACTCCAACTTCGTCCATCTCCATGTCCACTCGGACTACAGCCTGCTCGATGGCGCCTGCCGCATCGACCGCCTGATGGACCGTGCCGCCGGGCTGGGCATGAAGGCGCTCGCCCTCACCGACCACGGGAATCTTTTCGGGGCGATCGACTTCTACAACCAGGCCAGGGACCGGGGCATCAAGCCGATAATCGGCTGCGAAATCTATCTCACCGAGGGTTCGCGGCTCGAGCGCACCGGCCGCAGCGAGGAGGGCAAGTCCATCTTCCACATGGGCGTGCTGGCGCGCAACGAAACCGGCTACCACAACCTCCTCAAGCTCGTCTCCGACGCGCACCTGAAGGGTTTCTATTACCGCCCCCGCGCCGACTTCGAGACGCTGGCCAGGTACTCCGAGGGCCTCGTCGCGTTCACCGGCTGCCTCGCCGCACTCATCCCGCAGCGCCTGCTCCAGAGCCGTTATGAGGAGGCCCGCCGGGCCGCCGCGCGCTTCATCGACATCTACGGGCGGGAGAACTTCTTCGTCGAAATCCAGGATCACGGCCTCGCGCCGCAGCACCAGATCACCCCCGATCTCCTCAAGCTCGCGCGCGAATTCAACCTCAAGGTCGTCTGCACGAATGATGTCCACTATGTCCGCGCCGAGGACGCCGGCCCGCACGACACGCTGCTCTGCATCCAGACGGGCGCCAAGATCGACGATGCCGACCGGATGCGCTTCGACAGTCACGAGTTCTACCTGAAGTCGCGGAAGGAAATGGAGCAGGTATTCCGCGAGGTGCCGGAGGCGGTCACCAACACCCAGGCGGTCGCCGAAATGTGCGATCTCACCATCTCCTTCCCCACCGGCTCCGAACGCTACCCGCGCTACCCGCTGCCGCCCGAGGTGAAAACCGACAAGGCCGGCCATCTCAAGCAGCTCTGCATCGAGGGACTGCCCCGCCGCTACGGCATTGACTACGCCGGTCGCGCTGCGACCGGCGATTCAAGACTCAAGATTCAAGATCCAAAACTCGCGGCAGAACTCTGCGAGCGGATGGATTACGAACTCTCGATCATCGACCAGACCGGCTACACCGATTACTTCCTGGTCGTCTGGGATTTCATCCACTGGGCCAAGGAGCAGGGCATCCCCGTCGGCCCCGGGCGCGGCTCGGGCGCCGGCAGCCTGGCCGCCTATCTGCTCGGCATCACCGACCTCGATCCGCTCCGTTTCAAGCTCCTCTTCGAACGCTTCCTCAACCCGGAGCGCGTCTCGCCACCCGACTTCGACATCGACTTCTGCATGCGCCGCCGCGGCGAGGTCATCGACTACGTGCGCCGCAAGTACGGCAACGACTGCGTGGCCAACATCATCACCTACGGCACGCTCGGCGCCAAGATGGTCATCCGCGACGTCGCGCGCGTGCACAACCTGCCCTACGCCGAGGCCGACCGTCTGGCGAAGATGATCCCCGACGAACTCAACATCACGCTCGACGACGCCATCGCCAAGTCCGCCGAGCTCCGCACCGAGCTCGAGCGCAATCCCGTCGCGAAGCAGATCGTCGAGCAGGGCCGCGTTTTGGAGGGCATGGTGCGCAACACCGGCAAGCACGCCGCCGGCATCCTGATCACCGACACGCCGCTGGGGGAGTACGCGCCGCTCACCCTGCAGGAGGGTGACGTCACCGTGCAGTACGACATGAACGCGGTGGCCAAGCTCGGCCTGCTCAAGATGGATTTCCTCGGCCTCAAGACGCTCACCGTCATCGCCGACGCCGTTGGGAACATCCGCCGCACCGCCGATCCGTCGTTCGACATCGAACAGATCCCGCTCGATGACCCGAAAACGTTCGCCCTCCTCAACTCCGGCCGCACCACCGCCGTGTTCCAGCTTGAGTCCAGCGGCATGCAGGCGCTCTGCCGCCAGCTCCAGGTCTCCACCATCGACGAGATCATCGCGCTCATCGCGCTCTTCCGCCCCGGTCCGATGGCGTGGATTCCGGATTACATCCGCGGCAAGAAGGACCCGGCGACCGTCAAGTTCCCCCACCCGCTCCTCGAGGAGGTCTGTCACGAGACCTACGGCGTCATGGTCTACCAGGAGCAGGTCATGGAGGCCGCCAAGATCATCGCCGGCTACACGCTCGGCGGCGCCGACATGCTGCGCCGCGCCATGGGCAAGAAGGATCCGGTCGCGATGGCGGAGGAGCGCGGCAAGTTCGTCGCCGGCGCGAAGCGGCTCCATGACATCGACGAGAATGTCTCCGACGCCATCTTCGACATCCTCAACAAATTCGCCGGCTACGGCTTCAACAAATCGCACTCCGCCGCCTACGCCATCCTCAGCTACCAGACGGCCTACCTGAAGGCGAACCACCCGGTGCAGTTCATGGCCGCCGTGCTCAGCTCCGAGCTGGGCAACGCGGAAAAGGTCGCTCATTTCATCGATGAGGCGCTCGCCATGGGTATTCCCGTGCTCGGCCCCGACATCAACGAATCACGGGAGAGTTTCACGCCCGTCTTTCGACGGGCGGTCGACAGTCCCAAGTCGAAGGTCGAAAGCGAGAATCCAGTATCCGCCGCGCCGGCCCCCGACCTTCGACCTTCGACCTTCGACCCGTCGGCGGCTCCGGCCGCCGCGATCCGGTTCGGACTGGCGGGAATCAAGGGCGTGGGCGAGGCCGCCGCGCAGAAAATCATCGGCGAACGCGAGACCGGCGGTCCCTACCGCGACTTTGACGATTTCATCCACCGGGTGGACGGCCGCGCGGTCAACAAGCGGGTGCTGGAATGCCTGATCAAGACCGGGGCCTTCGACTACTCGGGCGCCGCGCGCGGCGTGCTCTTCGCCGGGCTGGACGAGGCGGTGGAGTTCATCTCCGCCCGGCTCAGCGCGACGGCGGCCGACGAGCGCGAGAAGACGGCCGGTCAGGTCTTCCTGTTCGGCGAGGCGGAGACGCCGGCCGTGCGGCGGCGCAACGGCGCGGCGGGGGAGTCCCTGCAGGGCGGCGGCGTCAACGGCAGCGCCAGCGATTTTCCGTTGTCGGAGCAGCTGCAATACGAGAAGGAACTGCTCGGCTTCTACATCTCCGGCCACCCGATGAACGCCTACGCCGGACTCGCCGAAGCCATCAACACCGTGCCCGAGGACCAGCTGCTCGACCAGCCCTACCAGAGCGAGTTTCGCCTTTGCGGCATCGCCACCGGCATCACCAAAAAACTTTCGCGCAAGGACAACCGCCCGTGGGCCGCGTTCATCCTCGCCACCAAGCGGGTGTCGCTGCCGATGAACATGTTCTCCGACGCCTACGAGGAGTACGCGAAGCACCTGGTCGCCGAGACGCCCGTGCTCGTGCAGGGCAACCTCCTCGCGGGCAACGACGGGGTGCGCATCAACGTCCGGGAGTGCTACCCCCTCGAACTCGCCGTGACTTCGCTCGTCAAAAGGGTCACCTGGCTGCTCCATCCCGATCATCCTGAACTGCCCGCCTTCCTCCGCCTCCTGCGCGCCACCGTCGACGCGAGCTATGGCGATACGCGCCTCGAATTTGCCTTCGTGCTCGCGGATCGCATCGCGCCGGTGGCCGAGGCGTCGGCCGGCCTCGGCTGGAAGCTGACCGCGGCGCAGTTCCAACAGCTGCGGGCGCACCCCGCCGTCGCCGGCACCCTGGTCGAGACCAAGCGCCTGCAGTTGAAGGAAAACCGCCGCTGGGCGAAGCGCGGCTGACGCGGGCTTGGTTTTGAGTTCTGAGTTTTGGGTTTTGGGTTTGGCGCGACTGAAGAGCGCCAGGCGCACGCCTGCACCTCCGGCGGAGCAGCCCCGCAACCGGGATTGGCTTTTCATCGTCCGTCGGCTACCTTCCGGATATGCGCATGACCGTCATCTCCCTTGTTCTGCTGACCGCAACGACGCTTCGGGCCGCGCCGGAATATCCCGACCGCGGGCCGGACATTTACGACCCGCAGGCGGACGGCTTTGTCCTCATCAACGCTGCGCTCCAGCAAGCCAGAGCTGAAAACAAGCGCGTGCTGCTCGACTTCGGCGCCAACTGGTGCCCGTGGTGCCATCTCCTCCACCAGTTGTTCACCTCCGATGATTCCGTCCGCCGGAAACTCGCCGCCAGCTACGTCGTCGTGATGATCGACGTCAACAAGCGCAAGGGCACCGCGCGCAACGCCGCGGTGAACGAGAAGTATGGCAATCCCATCAAGGCGGGCCTGCCGGTGCTTGTGCTGCTCGACGCCGACGGGCGGCAGCTGGTGACCCAGGAAACCGGCGCGTTCGAGAAAAGCGGCGGGGCCGAGGCGGACGACCCGGCCAAGGTGCTCGCCTTTCTCGAACAATGGGCCCCGCCAGCCCGGCCTCAGCCGTGACGCTGCGGATCGTCAGTGGCGGACAGACGGGCGCGGACCGCGCGGCACTGGATTTCGCGCTCGCCCGCGGCTGGCCGCGCGGCGGCTGGTGCCCGCACGGACGACGCACCGAAACCGGCACCCTTGAGGCGCGCTATCAGCTTCGCGAGACGCCCTCTGACGATTACCGCCAGCGCACGGAATGGAATGTGCGCGACAGCGATGGCACGGTGATCTTTTCGCTCGCCCCCCAGCTCACCGGCGGCTCCGCCGCCACCGCCGAATGCGCCCGCCACCTCGGCAAACCGTGGCTCCATCTGACCCCTGCCACACCGCGGGCGGCACACCGCCTTGTCGAGTTTGTCACTGTGCACGGCATCAAAACCCTCAACGTCGCCGGTCCGCGTGCCAGCGAGGAGCCGGCGGTGGATGTTTTTGTGCGGCGGATGCTGGAAGAGGCTTTCCCGGCCGATCGATAGGCCGGCCGTCACGCTAGGGTCCGCCTCTCCAGCCGCCGGCTCCCCGGCCCACAACGCCACTTGCCCGTCACCCCGCCCTGGCATATCTTGGTTATTTCAATGACCTTCCTGGGACTTGGCGATCGTACCTGGCTGTGGCTGGCCTCCGCCTGCTACCTGACCGGCTTCGTGCTCGGCACCGTGGCTTTGTTGCGCGATCGGCGCCACTCGCGTCTGGCCATGTATGCCATTGTCGCCACCGGCTTCATCCTCCAGACGCTCGGCCTCTACCTGCGCGGCCACGCCGTCAAGGGATGTCCGATCGGCAATATGTTCGAAATCTTCCAGTTCACGGCCTGGTCGGCCATCTCGCTTTATCTCGTGATCGGCGCCACGTTCCGCCTGAGCCTCCTCGGTTATTTCACCTCGTGCCTGTCCGCGATACTCACCCTCGTCTCCCTCGTCACGCCGGGCTGGGATGCGACGCGTCGCATCAATGCCTTTGGCAACACCGCCTGGGTCGAGCTGCATGCCGCCCTCGCCCTCTTCAGCTACGGCGTGTTCGCGCTGCTCGCCCTCGCCTCGGGCATGTACCTGCTGCAGACGTACAGCCTGAAGCACAAGCGGCTGCACGGCCTCTTTTCGTTTCTGCCCTCCATTCTTGAACTCGATCACATCAGTGTGCGACTGCTGGTCGCCGGCGTGGTGCTGATGACGTGGTCGCTGGGCATCGGTTCGATCCACTGGTTGCAGGACCTCTCCAGCGTGGACACGCCCAAACTGCTCACCGCCGGCGTGTGGCTTGGCTACCTGCTGGCCTTGATTCTGCGCCTGGGGAGGAAACTGGACTCGCAACGCCTGGCGTGGGCGTGCCTGGCGCTGTTCGCGGCGGCCCTGCTCTCCCTCGGACCGGTCAACGCCAGCCGCCATCCGGTGCCACCGGACGTTCCGCCACCCGCCAGCAAGCCATGAGCGTCCCCACCCTCTTTCTCCTCGGCGCCAGCCACCAGACCGCACCACTCGAGCTGCGCGAGAAACTGGCGCTCGCCGGCGACAAGCTCGCCGCGCTCCACGGGGAATTGCAGTCGCTCGCCGGTCTAAGTGAGTTTGCGGTGCTCAACACCTGCAACCGCGTCGAGATCTATGGCGTCGCCGCACAAGCGGAAGCGGTGGCCCGCCTGCAGGCAGCCTTGTGTGCGTTGAACCAGATGGACGCGACGGTGTTCGAACAGATCCGGATCGAGCTGCACGACCGTCCCGCCATCCAACACCTCCTCGAAGTCGCCGCGGGCATTGATTCGCAGATGGTCGGCGAGACGGAAATCCTCGGCCAGGTGAAGGACGCCTACGCCGCGGCACAGACGCGGGGCACCACGGGACCGGTGCTCAACCGGGTTTTCCAAAAAACCTTCCAAGCGGCCAAGCATGTGCGCACCCATACCGCCATCGGCGAGGGCCAGATCAGCGTGGCCAGCGTGGCGGTGGACCTCGCGGTCAAGATCTTCGGCGACCTGCGGCGCTGCCGCGTGCTGGTGCTCGGCGCCGGCGAAATTGGCGAGAAGACCGCCCGGGCCTTCAAGAGCCGCGAGGTCGGCGAGATGGCCGTCACCAGCCGCCGGCTGCAACGCGCGGAGGATCTGGCCAGGGCCTTCGCAACGCGGGCCATCCCCTTTGAGCGGGTGGCTGAGACTTTGCCGGACTTTGACATCGCCGTGTGCTCCACGGCCGCCCCCCAGGCGGTCGTGACGCGCGCCATGGCGGCGTCGGCCATGCGGCGGCGCGCCGTCCGGCCGCTTTTCCTCATCGACCTCGCGATGCCGCGCAACATTGATCCGGGTGTCGCAGACCTGCCCAATGTCTTTCTCTACAACCTCGACGACCTGGCAAAGATCGCCGAGGAGAACCTCGCCCTGCGTCAGGCCGAGACGGAGCGGGTTCGCGCGCTGCTCGCCGAGAAAGCCGAGGCCTTGTGGCGGCAGGTTGAGCCGCGGATCGGCGGAAATCACACGGAAGGATGACCTTCTCCGCGCCAGGGAGGGACGGAAGATTGGCGCCTTGCCTGCCGTCACGTCGCTGTCGTCGCCTCAGACCGCCCCAACTTTGCGGACGCGTCCCATGGCGGTGGCGAGCTCATCCTTCTTGATCGGTTTGCTGATGTAATCGTCCATGCCGGCGGCCAGGCAGATGTCGCGGTCGCCCTGAACCGCGTTGGCAGTGAGGGCGATGATCCAGGGTCGCTTCGTGTGGTCGGGCTGCCGGTCGGCGATGCAGCGCGTGGCCTCCAGACCGTCCATTTCGGGCATTTGCACGTCCATCAGGATGACGTCGTAAGGCTGGCGATCCAGCGCCTCGAGCACTTCCTGGCCGTTGGCCGCGAGGTCGGCCCGGTAGCCCAGGGAGGCGAGCATGTGCAAGGCGACCTTCTGGTTGACGAGGTTGTCTTCGGCGAGCAGCACCCGCACGGCTTTCTCCGTGGCTGCCACGACGGGCGGGGGCCGGATCCTGGTGATGGCGGGCGGCTCGACGTCCTTGAAGATTCCCGCCAGCACATCGAACAACTGCGACGGTTTCACCGGCTTGGCGAGGGCGGCGGCGAACAGCTGCTTTTCCGTCGTCACATCGCGCACGCCGAGCGAGGAGAGCAGCACCAGCGGTAGTTGGCTCCCGCCGGGCAGAAGGCGGATCTCGCGGGCGAGCATCACTCCGTCCATCTCCGGCATCTGCATGTCGAGGATGGCCACGTCAAACAACTCACCGGTGCGCATCCACTCCAGCACCTCGGACGCCGAGTGGGCGGCGCGGGGTGTCATGCCCCAGCCGGTCACAATGGCGGTGAGGATGCGCCGGTTGGTGGCGTTGTCGTCCACGATGAGCATGCGCCGGTCGCTGAGGTGCAGCTTGGGACCGGCGAGGAAGGGCCGCGGCCGGCTCTGGACGGCCTCGGTCCGGATGGTGAAGCTGAAGATTGAACCCTTGCCGGGTTCGCTCTGCACCCACATGGTTCCGCCCATGAGTTCGGCCAGGCGCCAGCTGATGGCCAGTCCCAAACCGGTGCCGCCAAAGCGGCGCGTGGTGGAGGCGTCGACCTGCGAGAAGGAATGGAACAGCCGACCCATCGCCTCCGGCGCAATGCCGATGCCGGTGTCGGTAACGCTGAACAGCAGCTCGATGGGCTGGCGCGGACCCTCCTCCGCCAGCGGCGAGCGTGAATCCGGTTTGCCGCCCGGGGCCGGGCTGGTCGGCGAGCGACTGGCCCTGGCCGCCACGAGCGGCGCGCGTGAATCCGGCTTGCCGCCCAGGGCCGGGCTGAGCGGCGAGAGACTGGCCCTAGCCGCCACGATCGGCGGGCGTGAATCCGGTTTCCGGGGCGAGGCGGTGCTGAAGGGCGAGGTGGTGCCCTCGGCCACCTTGGCTTCCGGGGGAACGGCGTCGGGCGTTTTCACGCGCACAGCGAGCACGACTTCGCCGCGGTCGGTGAACTTGATGGCGTTGCCCAGCAGGTTGACGAGGATCTGGCGCACGCGCGTGGCATCGCCGCAGACGACCTGCGGCACGCCGTCGGCGATTTCATAGAGCAGGTCGAGGCGTTTCTCGGCGGCCTTGCCGGCCAGCAGGTCGAGCGCGCCTTCGACGCAATCGCGCAGGACAAACGGCTCGCGTTCCAGCTCGAGGCGGCCCGATTCGATCTTGGAGAAGTCGAGAATGTCGTTGATGATGGTGAGCAGGGTGTCGCCGCTCGCGCGAATCGTCTCGGCGTATTCGCGTTGTTCGCGCGTGAGGGGCGAATCGAGCAGCAGGCTGGTCATGCCGATGACGCCGTTCATGGGCGTGCGGATTTCATGGCTCATCACCGCGAGGAAAGTGCTCTTCGCCTGGCTGGCCCGCTCGGCCGTATCCTTGGCCAGACGCAGCTCTTCGGCGGCGCGTTTCTGCTCGGTGATGTCGACAATGGTCGTCACCTCCTGCATTTCGCCGGTGGACTGATCCTTGTAGAGGTGCATCGTGAATGCAGCCCAGACCACGCCGCCTTGGGGATGGAGGTACCGCTTCTCGATCGAGAAATGGTCGATTTCGCCGCGATACAGCTGGTCGGAAAGCGTCTGCTGCTTCTCGCGGTCCTCCGGATGGGACACAGCGACATAATTATTGGTGTCCTTGGACAGCGCCGCCGGCACGCCGGTGATGCTCTCGTGCGCCGGATTAACGATGCGCGTCTCGGCGCGGCGTCCCTGCATCCAAGAGATGCCGACGGGCGTGTGCATGAAGATGAAGCGGTACAGGGCCTCCTTCCGCGCCATCTCCTCCTGCGTCTTCTTCAGCTCGGTGATGTCGACCATCGTGGTCACCGCCTGCTTCCCACCCGTGGCTGGGTCGACAAACATCCGGCTCGTGAACGCGGCCCACACTATTTCGCCATCCGGATGCAGGTAGCGCTTCTCGAGGAAATACTCGTCGATCTCGCCGCTGATGAACTTCTTCACCAGCGCCTGCTGCCGGGCGTAGTCCTCGGGATGCGTGACGCGCGCAAAGGCCCCCGGCAGCTTCGAATCCTCCGCGGAAACCCCGGTGATGCGCACATGCTCGGGGTTGACGATGTGGGAGGCGACGTCATCGGGCTTGTTCCAGGAAATGCCGACCGGTGAATACTCGAAGATGAAGCGAAAGAATGCCTCCTGGCTGCGCAACTTCTCCTCGGCGACCTTGAGCTCGGTGATGTTCTTGCTGATGCCGAACGTGCCCATGATACACCCCTCTTCGTCATGCAGGGGCATCTTCGTGGTCAGCGACCATTGGACGCGGCCGTCAGGGAAAACCTCTTTTTCCGGCAGGCCGACGATCGGCTGGCCCGTGCGGATGATTTGTTGCTCGTCCTCAAAGGCCGGTCGGGCGTGTTCCTCCGAAAAGAAATCGAAGTCCGTTTTGCCCATCAGGTCGTCGGGGCTGTCCTTGCCAAAGTAACGGGCCAGGGAATGACTGCATTTGATGAAGCGCGACTGCAGGTCCTTGAAGTACACGGCGTCGGGCACCGACCGCATGAAGGTGTCCATGATCCGGCGCTCGCGCCGGAGGTCGGCCTCGGTGGCGCGCAGGTCGCGCGTCATGCGCCCGGCGAGGGCGACCGCCCGGGAGTGGGCGGTGATGAGCGACCATACCAGCACGGCGCCAAGCAGGCTGATCACCATGCCGCCAGCCAGCACCGCCACCAGCGTAAGGCTGATCGCGGTGCCGAATTCCGGCCGCGAAAAAATCCACAGCGTCCATTGGCGGCCATAGATCGACAGCGGCGTGAGGGTGTGAAAACGACGATCGGCATAATCCGCGTCGGTCACCAACTCGCCGCGGTGCGCGATAAGGTGCTGGTCGGAATCATAGATCAGCGACGACATCGTGGCTGATTCGCCATCAAATACGTCGAAATCCACCTGATCCTCGGTCACCCGGGCAATGCCGTCCATTAACTCGTCAATGCGGATGGCGGCAAACAACCACCCTTGCAGGGCTCGCTGACGGTCGGCCGGTGTCTCGGGCCGGTCGCCCTTCCCATAGAGCGGCAGCAGCAGGAGAAAACCCGGCAGCCGCCGCTCGTCCGGCGCCAGGATGATACGCCGGGTAAGCGTGGAGCGGTCCGTCCGCATGGCCTCCTCCGCGGCCCGGCGGCGTTGTTCCTCGGCCGCGAGGTTCAGGCCCAGCGCCCCGGTGTTCTGTTCGCGCGGTTCGGCGTAGGTGACGATGTAAAGCTCATCGCCGTCGCCCGCCGGGTGAACCTCAAAATCCGGCGCGCCGTCGGCGCGTATGCGCGCCAGAAATGCCGGCAGGTCCGGCCGCCGCACCCGCTCAATATAGCCGAACCCGAGCACGCCCCGCCGGAAATAACTTTCCATGTTCCTTGCGTAACTCGTCCATTCCGCCCGCTCCACGCTTTTGCTGGCGGCGAACAGGCCCCGCGCGCCATACAATGCCTCCTCAATGCTCTCCAGCCGGGTGGAAACCGTGCTGCTTACGTGCTCGCTTAGCCGTCGGAACCGCAGTGCATCGGTTTGCTCCGACTGGTTGTAGACCAGCCAGCCGCCCACGGCGGTCAGCGTGAATCCTATCGCCAACACTGCCAGGGGCCACGCCAGGCGCGAGCCACTCGCCGCGTCAGGTTTGTTGGCTTCTACACTTGGAAGCATGGGGTTGACGGGCAGCCTCATCGTTTCACGTGCTTTAGGCAAACTCGAAACCGCTGGCAACCGGGGGATTTCCCCTATGGCGCGCCGTTTATTCAGCGCCAGCCGGGGTGCGGCAATTGCCCGGTGTCCCTCCCTGTTTTGTCAGCTTGGGAGGTTCGGGTCCATCATGTGGATTTATCTTAACATATCAAAATTTACGGATAAATTACCTACCAGGGTCGGTGCAGACATGCACAAATGATTACTTCCTGCCGGCACAATCACCCATGTTACTTCGCCAAACCCGCCTCCCGGTCATCGTCCTCTTGCGACCGGGCGCAAGCCGGCATGTCACGACCATCAGTTTTCTGGATGAGGCTCGGCGCTCCCCGCGATAAAACGGACGATTGCAGGATCGTATGATCCCAGATCCACACCCAGGAAAAACCTCCCGGAGAATCGTTGAGATTTGTGCTGCCACCGCAGGTGCGGTGGCCGCTGCTGCGTTGTTAAGCTGGGTATTTGGTGACCGGAGCATCGCCGCGCTGAGCCGGGATTATATTCCCACGGCTCCCAGCACGGCCGGTCTGATGATGCTGCTGGGTGGCGGTGTCTTCCTGCGTTCCTACTCGCCGGCGCGGTCGATCACCACAGCCGTGGCGCTCCTGGCGGTGTTCAGCGCGATCGGCATGAGCCTGCTGGTGTGGGCACAAACCCTCTTCCGTTTCGAGCTGCCGGTGGAACGATGGCTGGCCCCCACCATGGAAAGAGTGGGCGATATGCCGGTCGGCCGGATGTCGCCACTCACCGCGACGGCTTTTCTTTTAGCCGCCGTGGCCTTCTGGTTTGAACTGCCGCCTTGGGACCGCCGCCGCTGGTGTCGACAGCTGGCGGCGGTGCTGGCTTTGGTCACCTGGTTGTTCAGCCTCACCGTGCTGCTGAGCTATGCGACCGGGGTTCCACTGCTCTACCACAGTCGGACCATCCCCATGGCCGTGCTGACGGCTGCTTCGTTCACGCTGCTCAGCTGCGGCCTTCTGTTCGCCGGCGGTTCCGATGTCTGGCCGCTCTCCTTCTTCAGGACCGAGTTGCTGGAGCCCTCCCCCTCGGCGCTTCGCCGGTTGGTGCGCGGCCCGCTGATGGCCTTCTTATTCCTCGGCTTCATCATTGGCATCACCGGGATCTTTTATCTTAGACATGAGTTCACAGACTCCCGTCAGACAGCACGGGACTCGCTGTCAGCCATCGCCGACTTGAAGGTTGGCCAGATCGCCGGGTGGTACCAAGAGCGCCAGGCGGATGCCGAGATAATTTTCAACACCCCCATGACCAAGATTCAGGCCCGGCAATTTCTGTCGGGTTCGGCCCCGGCGCAGCTCGGGCAGGAGTTGTTGTCGTGGATGGAGATGTGGCGAAAGCTAAACCATTACCGGCGGATGGTGCTTTACGACGCTCAGGGATCACCGCGGCTGTCCGCACCTCCGAACACCCGAGCTACGATCAAATCGCACGACGCCCAATTTCAGGCCGCCCTGCGTGCCAAGCATGTCCTGACGACGGACTTTCATCGCGACCCTGAGGCCACGGAAGCGGAGCGGCAAAACATTTCTCTCAGCCTGTGGATCCCCATCGGGATCCAGTCCGAGGCCAATACACCGGCTGAAGGGGCCTGGCTTTTAGAAATTGATCCGCGTGAGTTTCTCTATCCGCTGGTTCAATCGTGGCCCTCCGCCAGCGCCACCGCGGAAACACTTCTGGTGCGGAGGGAAGGCGACGAGGTGGTGTTTTTGAATGAACTGCGCCATCGCAAGAATACGGCGCTTCCCCTCCGCCTGCCGATCGGCGCCCATCAAGACCTGCCCGCCGCAATGGCGGTGAGGGGGCAGGAGGGCGTTGTCGAGGGAACCGACTATCGCGGTGTCCTAGTGCTGGCCGCCATGCGTGGCATCCCCGGCACGCCCTGGTTCCTAGTGGCGAAGGTGGATCGGGAGGAAATCCATGCGCCTCTGCGTACCCGGGCCTTGATCACCGGAATCGTCCTCCTCCTCATGTTTCTGACCACCGCCTTGGGCGTGGGGCATTTGTGGCACCAGCAGGATTACCAACTGCTCCAGAGACAACTGGCCATAGAGCAGGAACGGCAGGCGCTGGCCGAGCGCATCCTGCATCTGAACAAGCACGCCAACGACATCATCCTGCTGATGGACGAAAACTGGCGGATTCTGGAGGCCAATGACCGCGCCCTGCAGGCTTACGGCTATTCCTTGGAAGAGCTGCAGCAACTGAACCTGCGGGCCTTGGGGGCGCCAGAGACTCAGGCCGATCTTGATCGCCTGATCCGCGAGGCGGTGCCCCACCAAGGCATGATCTTTGAGACGCTCCATCGGCGTAAAGACGGATCGGTTTTCCCAGTCGAGAGCAGCAATCGCGCGATCGACCTGGGGGAAAAGCAGTTTCACCAAGCCATCATCCGCGACATCACCGAGCGCCGGCGGGCGGCAGAGGCGCTGCAGGCATCCGAGGTTCGTTACCGGCGGCTTTTCGAGACGGCCCAGGACGGTATATTGATTCTTGATACAAGCACGGGTCAGATAACCGACGTGAACCCGTTTTTGTTGGATATGTTGGGCTATACACGCGAGCAATTCTTGGGAAAAAAACTCTGGGAAATCGGCTTTTTCAAAGACCGCGTATTGTCCGAGTCAGCTTTTGAAATACTGCAGAAGGAAGGCTATATCCGTTATGAGAACCTGCCGCTCAAAACCAAGGATGGACGGCAGATCGAGGTGGAGTTTGTCAGCAACGTCTACCAGGTCGATCGTCAGAAGGTCATCCAGTGCAATATCCGCGACATCACCGAGCACAAGCTGCTGGAAGATCAGTTGAGGCAGGCCCAAAAGATGGAGGCGGTGGGACAACTGGCCGGCGGGGTCGCGCACGACTATAACAACATTCTGACGGCGACACTCATGCAGCTCGGTTTGATGTTGGAAGATCCCAGCCTGTCAGAGGGGGTGAAGCGTTCGCTCAGGGAACTGGAGGGCGGGGCCAGGCGCGCGGCAAGCCTGACCCGGCAATTGCTGGCGTTCAGCCGTCAGCAAATCATCCAGCTGAAGCCGGTGGATCTGAACCTGGTGCTGACCAATCTGGTCACGATGCTACGCCGGCTGCTGGGCGAGCATATCAGCCTGGAATTCCGAGGCGGCACCGATCCCCTGTGGATTGAGGCGGACACAGGGATGATCGAGCAGGTGGTGATGAATTTGTGCTTGAACGCGCAGGACGCGATGGCGCCGAAAGGCGGACGGCTGACGATTGATGCCAGACTCGTGCAAGTGGACGCCGAGGCGTCCCGGGTGAACGCCGAGGCGCGCCCGGGCTCGTTCGTGTGTCTTTCGGTGGCCGACACCGGTTGCGGCATGGATGCGACCACCTTGGAACACATCTTTGAACCCTTCTTCACCACCAAAGATGTGGGCAAGGGCACGGGTCTTGGGCTGGCCACCGTCTATGGAATAACGAAACAACACCAGGGCTGGGTGGAGGCGGTCAGCGAGGTGGACCACGGGAGCGTTTTCCGTATCTATCTTCCCGCCCTGACCAAAGACGTATCGCGTGGTTCCGTACCCGCTATTGGGGAAACTCCCAAGGGCAATGAAACCATTCTGCTGGTCGAAGATGAACAGGCCGTTCGTGACATAGTCATGCTGGGTCTGCAGTGGTATGGATATCGTGTCCTCTATGCGGCCAGCGGCGAGGAGGCGCTGCGAATATGGGACCAGCATGCCGAAGAGATTGATCTGTTGTTCACGGACATGAGGATGCCCGGAGGCATGTCAGGGCTGGAGTTGTACGAACGGCTCAAACAGACCAAAGCCACGCTGAAGGTGGTTATTTCCAGCGGCTACAGCGAGGAGATCTTGAAGTCAGGCGCGTCGGCCAACCCGGCGATTACTTTTTTGCCCAAGCCGTATGAAGTGCAGACGCTGGCCGCCACCGTGCGCAAATGCCTGGACCAAACGTGACCGCCTTCCGGGGATAATCCCGACCGATCAGCGGCGCCCTACCTCTCTCCACCTTCGCCTGACTGGGTCAGCTGGCGTGCGAGCCAGTCGGCCGCGGTGCCAGACGCGGGCTGATGCAGGACGGCGCGGAGGCGCCGCGCCTGCTCCTCACTGCGGGTGCGGCGCACCGGGTCCTCGAGGCAGGCAGTGAGCTCACGCGCAAGGTTGGCGGGCGTGGCCGCCCCCTGGATGAACTCGGGATACATCGGCCCGCCGAGCAGGAGATTGGCGATGCCGATGTAAGGCACCTTCACCAGCCAGCGGCCGAATAGATAGGTCAGTGGATTGGTCCGGTAGGCGATCGCCCCGGGGATGCCTGCCAGCGCGCAGTGCATCGACATTGTGCCTGAGCTGGTGAGCACCGCGGAGGCGGCGACGGGCATGCCGGTGCGTTGCAGCGCCACCTCGGCCGCCAGCGGTCGGGGCAAAAGCGGCTCCAGCACGCCCTTGATTTCCTCGCTGGGGTGCAGCACGACCGCGGCGCGGCCGGGATGCCGCCTGGCAAACTCCGCGTAACCGGCGAGCAGGGCCGGGAAGATGCGCGCCACCGCCTGCGGGCGGCTGCCTGGCAGCAGCAGCACGGGTCCCGCGGAATCGTAGCTGACGGGCGATTGGTAATCCTCGGCCACGAACGGGTGCCCGACAAATTCCACCGGCAGCGGTGTGTCGGCGTAGCTCTTCACCTCGAACGGGAAGATGACCGCCATCGCATCGAGATGTTGGGCCATCTCGAAGCGGCGGCCGGCCTTCCACGCCCAGATCTGCGGGCTGATATAATAGAGCGCCCGGATGGGACCGCCTCCCTTCGTGGTGAGCCCGCGGGCGTGCAGCGCCCGGGCCAGGCGCAGGTTGAAGCCGGGATAGTCAACCAGACACACCGCGCGCGGCTGGTGTTGCCCAATCCAGTCCAGCGTCGCGTTGAACAGCATCCGGAAGAAGCGAAGATTCCTCAGCACCTCCACGAAACCGACCACCGACGACGCCGTGAGGTCGTGCAGCAGCTGGGCGCCGGCCGCGGCCAGCTTCGGTCCGCCCAGGGCGCACACCTGCAGGGCGGGCTGTTGGGCGCGCAGCCCCTGCACCATGCGCGCCGCATGTTCGTCGCCCGAATGCTCGCCGGCGACAATCAACACGTCCACGCGCCCGCCCTCCGGCGGCGGCAGGGAAAATGGCAGTTGTGGGGTTTCAGGCATCAACAAGGTAGGGCGGGACCGCTGGGACCGCCGTTCGGATGGTCCGGCAGCCAGATGTAAGACCACTGTTCATGGTTTTCAATGAGTCCTTTGCGCACAGGGTTCATCAGAATGTATCGCGCCTTGTCTTGGAACGAGTCCTTGGTGCGAAGCCGGTGGTCAAAAAAGTCGCGTTGCCAGGCAACGCCGGCCCGTTTCGCGGTGATCTCTTTGAAGTTGGCCATCACTTTCTTCATATCCTCTGCCCGAGGGAAGGATATGAGGGCATGCAAATGGTCAGGCATGAGCAGCAGAAGATGCACGTACCAGCGACTCGAACACTGGCGGAACGCCACGGCATCAAACAGCACGGCCGCCACAGACTCGTGGCAAAGCTGATTCAACCCTCGCGGCTGGCAGCAGATCGTCACGAAAAAAATCGAATCAGACTTAACCCAGCCTGAGGTGTGATGAGGCAGGATTTTTCTTCGCGGCAGTTTTGCCCCTGATGGCGGCGGGCCCAGCGGTCCCGCCCTACCCTCCTCAGCAGTCATCGGCCTTATCCTCTTGCCGCGCGGATCTGCTCGGTGATCGCCAGGGCCACCTCGAGGGCGCTTTTGCCCAGCGCCGCGCCGACCTTCGGCTGCCGGGTCTTCGCCACGCTGTCCACGAAGTCCCGCAGTTCGATCGCCAGCGGCTCACCCTTCTCGATCGGAATCTCGTGCACGGGGATCGAGCTGGCGTCGCCGGGCTTCACCAAGCCGATCTTCAGCTTCACCCCGTAGGCGATGAGGTCGCTCTTCTTCACCAGGTGGCCCTTCTGGTTCATGAAATCGAGCGAGAGATAGGCGTTGTCCTGAAACACGCGGATTTCCCGGTTTTTCTTCAGGCTCATGCGGCTCGCGTTCAGGTTGGCCACGCAACCGTTCTCAAATTCAATGCGGGCGTTGGCAATGTCCTCGGTCTTCGACAGCACGTTGATGCCCACGCTGTCGATGCGGCGGATCGGCGCCTTCACCAGCGCCAGCACGATGCCGATGTCGTGAATCATCAGGTCCAGCACCACGCCGACCTCCGTGCCCCGCGTCTGATAGGGCGCGAGCCGCTCCGTGGTGATGTACTGGGGATGGTTCGCCGCCTTCTCCAGGAAGCTCATGACGGGATTGAAATGCTCCACGTGGCCGACCTGCACGAGGCGGTGGTGCTTCTGCGCCGCGGCCAGCACCTTCCCCGCCTCGGCGAGCGAGGCGCACAGCGGCTTCTCGATCAGCAGGTGGCAGCCCCGGGCGAGCAACGGCAGGGCGACGGCGGCGTGCCGGTCCGTCGGCACCACGACGGAGACGGCGTCGCATGCCGCGCCCAGCTCCTCGAGCGTGGCAAAACGGCGGCAGTGATATTGGGCGCAAATCGCCGCCGCCCGGGCGTCATCCGGGTCGCAGATGCCGGTCAGCTCGGCGGCCGGCAGCGACGCATAGATGCGCGCATGGTGCTGGCCGAGCGAACCGACGCCGGCCACGCCGCAACGCACGCGCGCCGGTGCGACGCCGGTTGGGGGTTCCGAGTTTTGGGTTTTGGGTGAGGCCATGCTTTCCGGTTCCATAGGTGGCGTATCGTTCCAACTCAAAACCCAAAACGCAAAACCCTAAACCTCCTTCAGCACTCCGTCATGCAGCAGCAGCCGCCGGTCGCACTTGGCGGCGTGCTGCGGGTTGTGCGTCACGAGCACGAGCGCGGCGCCGTGTTCCGCGCAGGTCCCGAGGAGCACGTCGATGACGGCGTCGCCGGTATGCTCGTCGAGGTTGCCGGTCGGCTCGTCGGCGAGGATGACCCGCGGCTGGTTCATCAGCGCCCGCGCGATGGCGACGCGCTGGCACTCGCCGCCGGAGAGTTGCGACGGCAGATGGTGCGTGCGTTCGGCCAGACCCACCCGGACCAGCAACGTCCAGGCCCGGTCGCGCTCCGCCGTGTCGACAAGGCCGAGCATGCGCCGCGCCATGAGCACGTTGGCCAGCGCGTCGATTTCGGGTATGAGGTAGTAGGCTTGGAACACCATGCCGAGGAAGCGGGCGCGCCGGCCGGCCAGGGCATTGTGGCTCAGCCCGGTGATCCGGGCGTCCGCCCAGCCGATCTCGCCGCCTTCGGAGGCGTCGAGGCCGGCGAGCAGGTTCAGCAGCGTGGTCTTGCCGGAACCGGATTCCCCGCGAATGCCCACGCTTTCGCCCGGCGCCACCGTGAGCGCCGCGCCGCGCAGCACCTCGATCATGCGGTCGCCGCTGCGATAGCTCTTCCGCAGCGCCGTTGCCTGCAGCACCGGCGCGGCGGAACGTTGGACGTCCAACGCCGAACGTCCATCGCCGAACGCTTCGGAGGGCTGCGGTGGATGCTTCATGGAGCGTTCAAGGTTCAGCAGGGGGGGTCGCGGCGAATTCATTCGCTGCGCAGCGCCTCCACGGGTTTGAGCCGCGCGGCGCGCCACGCCGGCAGCAGGCCGGCCAGGGTCGCGATGACGATCGAACTCACGATGATGAGCACAAAGTCGTGCACCGAGTAACTGAGCGGCAGGTTGGAAAACTGGTAGAACCGCAGCAGCGCCGCCTCGCTCTGCGTGATGCGCGCAAAGGTGTGGACCACCTCGTTGCGGAAGGTGAGCGCCGTCACCGCGAATCCGATGCCCAGCACCGTGCCGGCGACGCCGATGAAGAAGCCCTGGAAGCAGAAGCAGGCCGCGACCTGGCGGGGCTTGCCGCCCAGCGCGCTGAGCAGGCCGATCTCCCGGGTCTTGCGCACGACGGCGATGAGCAGCGAGCTGGTGATCGCGAACGCCGCCACCAGCACGATGAAGAGCAGCAGGAAGAAGAGCATGTTCTTCTCGAGCTGGAGCACGAAGAGGAAGTCGCGGTTGCTCTCGATCCACGAGACCGCGCGGGCGGAGCCGTCGAACAGCGCGTTGAGCTTCGCGGCGAACTCGTCGGAATCGAACCCGGGCTGCAGCCGCACGCTGACGCCGTGCACGCCGGCGCCCAGCCCGTACAGATCCTGCATCAGGCGGAGCGAGCAGATGACGGTGTTGCTGTCGACCTGGTTCCAGCCGGTCGAGAAGATGCCCGCCACCCGCAGCTGGCGCGGCAGCAGCACCTCGTCCTTCTTCAGGCGCTCCAGCAGCAGCGGCGAATAGACGTCGACCTTCTGGCCGACGTGCGCGCCCAGCGAGGCGGCCAGCTCGGAGCTGAGGAAAACCGAGTCGTCGTCGAGGTCCTCCACCCGGCCGACGATGAGGAATTTTTCGAGCGGCACCACGCCCTGCTCGCGCTCGACGTCGATGCCGCGGATGAACGGAAACGACGGCCGGTTGCCCGCCTGCAGCATCACCATGCCCTGGGCGTAGGGGGCGACGGCGGCGACCTCGGGCCGGCCGCGGATCTTCGCCATGACCGCCTCCTGGTCGTACATGATGCCGCCGTTCTCGACGCGCACGTGGCCGTTGGTCTCGACGATCTTCTCCCGGATCTCGTCGCCGAAGCCGTTCATCACGCTGAGCACGATGATGAGCACCGCCACGCCGAGCATCACGCCGGCGATGGAGGCGAGCGTGAAGAACGCGATGCGCCGCCCGCTCGGGAACAGCTGCTTCAGCGCGAGATAGAGATACCAGGGCATGCGCAGGTTTTAAGGTGTAAGTTGTAAGTTGCCAAGTCGAGCCTCCACGGTGCCGGCTTAAAACTTACCGCTTGAAACTTATGGCTACGGCGCTGGAGCGCCGGCCGGGCGCAGCTGCGGGAAGAGGATGACGTCGCGGATGCTCTCGGCGCCGGTGAGCAGGATGCAGAGGCGGTCGATGCCCACGCCCATGCCGCCGGCCGGAGGCATGCCGTGCTCGAGTGCGAGCAGGAAGTCGTGGTCGATGTTCTGCTTCCCCCCGCCCGCCTGGTGCTCGAACATCTCGCGCTGCACGAACGGATCGTTCTGCTCCGAGTAGGCGGGCGCGATCTCCATGCCGCCGATGATGAGTTCAAACACGTCGAGCGTCGACGGATCCTCGCGGTTGATCTTGGCGAGCGGGCAGAGTTCCCGCGGCAGGTTGAGGACGAAGGTCGGCTGGACGAGCTTCGGCTCGACGCGCTTGGAAAAGATTTCCTGGGTGATCTCGAAGTCCTCCCAGTTCGGTTCGATCTTGAGGCCGAGTTTTTCGGCGGCGGCGGTCTTCTCCGCCCTGCCCCGATCGAACCACTGCGGGTCGCCCGTCTCGGCGATGACCAGGTCCTTGTACTTCACCTCGCGCCATCCGCCGGCGAAGTTGATCACCCCGCCGCTCGCCGCATGCTTGATCTCGAAGGTGCCGAGCACGTCGCGGCAGAGTGTCGTGATCATGTCCTTGATGAGGATCATCATGCCGCGATGGTCGGAGTAGGCCTGGTAGACCTCGAGCATGGTGAACTCGGGGTTGTGCTTGCGCGAGAGGCCCTCGTTGCGGAAGTTGCGGCCGATCTCGAACACGCGGTCCCAGCCGCCGACGAGCAGGCGCTTGAGGTGGAGTTCGAGCGAGATGCGCAGGAAGAAATCGCAGCCGAGGGCTTGGTGGTGGGTGGTGAACGGTTTGGCGGCCGCGCCGCCCGCCACGGATTGGAGGATGGGCGTCTCGACCTCGATGAACCGGCGGTCCTCCAAGAAGCGGCGGATCGCCGACACAATGCGGCTGCGCAGCAGCAGGCGCCGGCGCGACTCCTCGTTGACGATTATGTCGAGGTAACGCTGGCGGTAGACCTGCTCGGGATCGGTGAGGCCATGCCATTTCTCCGGCAGCGGGCGCAGCGCCTTCGCCACGAGCACGTAGTGCTGCACGCGCACGGTGATTTCGCCGGTCTTGGTTTTGAAGAGCGGGCCCTCGGCACCGATGATGTCGCCGAGGTCGAGCTTCTTGAACGCCGCGTAGACCTCGTCGCCCAAGGCGTCCTTTTTCAGGTAAAGCTGGATGAAGCCCTGCTGGTCGAGGATCTTGACGAAGTGGCTCTTGCCCATGTCGCGCATGACCACCAGGCGGCCGGCGACCCTGACCGGCACGGCGTTGTCCTGGCCATCGACGTAAAGTTTGAGCGCCTCGGCCGAGAAATGGGTGGGTTCAAAGACCGCCCGGAAAGGGTCGCACCCGGCGGCGCGCAGATCCTGCAGCTTCTTCAGCCGCACGGCGTACTGGTCATGGGTGATCTCGTTCGGAATGTCGCTCATGGAACCGCGACGGTCTCGCACGCCGGCGCGCCGTGGGCAACGGGAAACTTCGGGCGAGGGCGACCGCCGCCTGCATGGGCAACATCGGACAGGGACGGGATGACCGGCGATTAAGTGCGTCCTTGCTTCGTTGGCAAAAAAACGGACGATATGAGGTCGAAGTGCCCAACCTTGCCGCCTCGATCATGTTGAGCGCCTGCCTCGGCGCGCTCGTGGGACTGATCCGCCAGTGGAGCGATCAGAAAGCCTCCCCCACCGGCGAGGCCGATTTTGGCGGCGTGCGCACCTACACCTTCTGGGCGATCCTGGGCTGCGTGGGCGCGTTCATCACCGACCACTACGCCGCCGCGGTGCTTCCCATTGTGATCGCGCTGGTCGGCGTGCACCTCACCGCCCTGCATCTCAAGAACACCGGCGGCAGCCACCCCGGCAGCACGACCTTCGCGGCCTCGCTGCTCACCTGCCTGCTCGGTGCGCTCGTGCAATGGGACCACATGCAGGCCGCCGTCCTCGTCGCCGCCGCCACCGCGGTCATGATCGGCCTCAAGCAGCCCATCCACGCCTGGACGCGCACCTTCACGGTCGATGACATCCGGGCCACGCTGCAGTTCGTCGCCATCACGGGGGTGATGCTGCCGCTGGTACCGAACCAGGACCTTGGGCCGTTTGCCGCCTTCAACCCCTACTCGACCTGGTTGATGGTGGTGCTGATTTCCGGTCTGGGCTTCGTCGGCTACATCATGATGCGCCTGCTTGGCGCCAAGGCCGGCATCTCGATCACCGGCCTGGTCGGCGGACTCGCCTCGAGCACGGCCACCACTCTCGCTTTCAGCCGCCGCAGCAAGGACGACCCGGCCCTGTCCGCCAGCTACGCGCTCGCCGTGGTGATCGCCTGCACGATGATGCTGGCGCGCATCCTGGTCGTGGTCGGTGTGATCAACCGCGAACTGGCGGTCTCGCTCATCGTTCCGTTTGTGCTCATGGCGCTGCCGGGCCTCGGTTTCGCGCTGTGGGTATGGCTCTTCAACCGGCCGGCCGACAACGACGTGGCCACGCCCCATCTGCTTAATCCCCTCAATCTTGGCATCGCGATCAAATTCGGGATTATTTACGCCGTCGTGGCCTTCCTCGTGAAAACGGCCACCCACTTCGAGCTTCGCGGCGGCCTGCTGCCCCTCAGCTTCATCTCGGGTCTGACTGACATGGATGCCATTTCCCTGCTCATGGCCAACAGCCGTAACGACGCCAGCGTGGGGCCCGTGCTGGCCACGCAGTCCGTCATCCTGGCGGCCCTGGGCAATTCCGTCATGAAGGCCGGCTTCGCCCTCTCGCTCGGTTCGCCGGCCTTGCGCCGCCAGGTGGCCTTGGTGCTCGGACTGACCATCCTCGTCGGCGCCGCGAGCCTCCGGCTCGTGCGGTGAGATTCCGCCCACTGCCTTAAACGACGCCGGCCGGAGTTGCGCGAAGACGCCGCGTCAGCGATAGTCCACCCGATCATGGCTTCCACCACCTTCGTTCCTGCCGTCACGCCGGCGCCCGCTCGCCCTGAGCCTGTCGAACGGGCCACTGTTGACTGGGGTCGCACGAACTACACGCCGGCCTGGCACTGGCAGGAGGACTTCGTCGCCCGGCGGCTGGCCGGCGAGATCGGCGATACGCTGGTCTTCACCGAGCACGAGCCGGTTTACACTCTCGGCGTGCGTCTCGGCGCCGCCCGCCACCTGCTGTGGGACGCCGCCGAGCTCACGCGCCGCGGCATCGAGGTCATCGAAACCAACCGCGGCGGCGACATCACCTACCACGGCCCCGGCCAGATTGTCGGTTATCCGATCCTCAGCCTGGCGCCGCGCAAGGACCTGCACGCCTACCTCCGTTTTCTCGAGCAGGTGCTCATCAATTCCCTCGGCAGCCTCGGCCTCGCCGCCGCCCGCCGGCCGGGCCAGACCGGCATCTGGCTCGGCCCCCGCAAGATCGCGGCCATCGGCGTGGCGGTGAAACGCTGGGTGACGTACCACGGTTTCGCGCTCAACGTGAACAACGACCTCACGCCGTTCGCCGGCATCGTGCCCTGCGGTATCACCGACGGCACCGTCACCTCGATGCGACAGGAGCTCGGCCGCGAATGCGACCTGGCCGAGGTGAAGCAGGTGCTGGCCGCCGAATTCTGGAGTCTTCTGCCACGCTTTTTTTCGGAAACCACGGATCACACGGATAAACGCGGTTGAAGTGAAGATCGGCAGAGCCTGCTTGCATGTCGGGGGAAATCTGTGTTCATCCGTGCGCATCCGTGGTTAAAATCCTCTCCCAAATTCCATGACTGTGCCTCGCAAACCATCCTGGCTCCGTGCCAGACTCCCGGGCGGCCCCGGCTACCACGCCGTGCGCCAGCTCGTCGAGCAGCACGGCCTGCACACCGTCTGCCAAAGCGCCCAGTGCCCCAACCTGGGCGAGTGCTGGTCGCGCGGCACGGCCACGGTGATGATCCTCGGCAACATCTGCACGCGCTCCTGCAACTTCTGCGCCATCCAGACCGGGCGGCCGACCGAGCTCGACCTCGGCGAGCCGGCGCGCGTGGCCGACGCCGTCGCCCGGATGAACCTGCGCCACGTCGTCCTCACCAGTGTCGCGCGCGACGAGCTGGCCGACGGCGGCGCCAGCGTCTGGGCCGCGACCATCCGCGCCGTGCGCCACCGCAATCCGCAGACCGCCATCGAGGTGCTCGTGCCCGACTTCAAGGGCCGCCTTTCAGACATCGACACGGTGCTCGGCGCGCAACCCGACATTTTCAACCACAACGTCGAGACCGTGGAGCGCCTCCAGAAGCCGGTGCGCGTCCAGGCCCGCTACGACCGCAGCCGCGCCGTGCTGCGCCACGCGAAGGCGCGCGGTTTCACCACGAAGACCGGCCTCATGCTCGGCCTCGGCGAGCGTCCGGACGAGATCGAGCAGACCTTGCGCGACGTGGTCAGCGACGGGGTCGAGATTCTCACCATCGGCCAGTACCTGCAACCCACGCCGCGGCACCTGCCCGTCGCCCGCTGGGTGACACCCGAGGAGTTCCAGCACTGGAAAGAGTTCGGCCTGTCGGTCGGCCTCGGCGTGGTCGAGAGCGGCCCGCTGGTCCGTTCGAGCTACCACGCCGACGAACAGTCGCAGAAGTACACCGGCGGGGAGCACCTCAACACACGGAACGCGCTGGCCAGCGCCTAGGCGCAGGACTCGATCCTTGGCGCGGCGCCGCACCGCATCGCTGCATCTTTTTGGTGCATTTCGCGTGTTTCTTGGGCAGACTCCCCCCATGAAATCCCGCCGCGAAATCGTTCAGAACTGGCTGCCGCGCTACACCGGCGTGCCCTTGAAGGAGTTCGGCGACTACATCCTCCTCACCAACTTCCAGCGCTACGTGCAACTGTTTGCGAAGTGGCACCGCGTACCCGTCGAGGGCCACGACAAGCCCATGCCCAGCGCCACGGCCGGGCGCATCACCATCATCAACTTCGGCATGGGCAGCGCCACCGCCGCCACCATCATGGATCTGCTCAGCGCCCTCCATCCCAAAGCCGTGCTCTTCCTTGGCAAGTGCGGCGGCATCAAGCACCGCGCCGAAATCGGCGACTTGATCCTTCCCATCGCCGCCATCCGTGGCGAGGGCACGAGCAACGACTATTTTCCACCCGAGGTGCCCGCGCTCCCGGCATTCGCGCTGCAGAAGGCCATCTCCACCACCATCCGCGATCACGCCCGCGACTACTTGACCGGCACCGTCTACACCACCAACCGCCGGGTCTGGGAGCACGACGAGACCTTCAAGAAATACCTCAAGCGGATCCGCTGCATGGCGGTCGACATGGAGACGGCCACGATTTTCATGACCGGCTTCTACAACGAGATCCCCACCGGCGCGCTGCTGCTGGTCTCCGACCAGCCGATGACGCCCGAAGGCATCAAGACGGCCGAAAGCGACGAGCTCGTTGATGCGGAATACGTCACCAGCCACCTGCGCATCGGCATCGACTCGCTCAAGCAGCTCATCAACAAGGGCCTCACGGTCAAGCACCTGAAGTTTTGAGTAACGGAGGGCCGCGCCGATGATCCGGCAGTTGTCCGAGGCTGATCAGGAGGCGGTGCTGGCATTCGTCGGTCGGGAGCCGGAGGTGAATCTATTCATCATCGGCGACGTCGAAAACAACGGCATGGTCTCCGATGTGCAGCGCCTGTGGGGCGAGCACGACTCCGCCGGCCGGCTGACTGCCGTGCTGCTGCAGTACCACGATTACCTCGTGCTTTACGCACCCGGTGACTGCGATCGGGCGGGACTCGTCAAACTGATGCGCACCCTCGCCTTTCGCGCCCTGTCGGGGGCGGAAGCCTCCCTCGCGCCGTTTCTCGAGGCGTTCCCCTTCCGGCAGATCAAGCGGACCCATCTCTGCCGGCTGGCCGACGCGCGGCGGATCAACGCCCGGGCGGTCGCCGCGCCGGTTCTTCCCCTGCGTCCGGAGGACGTCGGACAGATGATGGACCTTTACGCCCGGATTCCGGAGTTCAGTGCGCAAAAGCCGGAGCTGGCCCGGAGTGAACTGACCGCCGGCCACTCCCATGGTTTTTGGATTGAACAAAACGGCGCGATGGCGGCCGTGGCCCGCACCACCGCCGAGAACAGCCGCTCGGCCATGATCGTGGGGGTGGCGACCCATCCCGATTTTCGCGGCCGCGGATTTGCCACCGCTGTCATGGCGCGCCTCAGCTGCTTCCTCTTCGCCACCGGCCGCACCGCCTGCCTGTGTTACGACAATCCCGAGGCCGGCCGCATTTATCACCGGATGGGTTTTGAGCTGGTCGGTCGTTACCTGATCCTGATGCGCTGATCGCCGGTCATGAGGCGTCCTGCCCGGACCGCCCCGCGCCCCGCAGCGCGTTTACCGACACGAACGCGCTCGACCCGATTATGAGCCGCGCCGCCACCGCGCAAAGAGCCGGTTTGACCTTCCGCTTCCGCCCGCCGGGAAATTTGTCAACTATTAGTTGACATTCCCATGGGAGACGACGTCACCGAGGTTTGATTCCAAGTGTTTTAGGTCGATGGGTTCCCGGCGGCGGAACTGCGCAGCGCGTTTACCGACACGAACGCGCTCGAGCCGACCATGAGCAGCGCCGCCACCACCGGATGCAGCGCGCCCGCCGCGGCCAGCGCCATGCCGGCGGTGTTGTAGGCCGCGGCAAACTGCAGGTTCGTGCGGATGCTCCGCCGGGCCGCGCGCGCCACCCGGATCGCCCGCGGCAGGAAGCGCAAATCGTCGCCCGCAAACACTGCCATCGCCGCCGCGCGCGCCAGTTCCGCGCCCGCCTGCATCGCGATCGAAGCCTGCGCCGCGCTCATCGCCGCCGCGTCATTTATCCCGTCGCCCACGAACGCCACCCGGCGGCCGGCGGCGACCAGCTCGCGCACCCGGATGTGCTTGTCGGCGGGAGTGAGTCCGGCGCGCACGATTGCTCCCGTGAACCGTCCCGCCAAGGCGGAAGCATCGCCGGTCAGAATTTCCACCCCGACGCCGAGCGCCGGCAACTCCCGCAACACTTCATCCAGTCCTTCGCGCCAGGTTTCCGCCAGTTCGACCGTCGCGGCGGGCGCGCCGTCGACGAATACGAAAATCTCCTTGCCTGCGACTTCCTTTGCAGGAGCGGGCCTGCTCGCAACCTGTCCTCCGTAGCCTTGGCGAAGGAGGATCTCTTCCCTGGTCGGAGCAGGCTCCCGGCGCTCATCTTTCATCGCGAGTGAACTCGCTCCGGCATCGACCAATTCCCGCTCGCCCACGCGGATTTCCACCGACTGCCCCGCCTCGTTCTCCACCCACGCCACCACGCCCAGCCCCGCCTCAATCCTCCGCTCCGTGGCCACCGCGGGTTTGTAACGTAATACGTTACAAATCTCATCTGCTTTCCCGGAGGCAGCCTGCGGCGGTTTGTAACGTAATACGTTACATTCCTTCTGGAGGGCGGCGGCGATCGGATGCGCCAGACCCTCCTCGGCGGCGGCCACGGCGGCCTTGAGCCAGGCCTCGCGCCCGCGGAACGGGGGCTCCGTGACCCAGGCGCGCACCGCGGGCGTTTCGGTGGAAAGCGTCCCCGTTTTGTCGAGGCACACGAAGTCGCAGCGGGCGAGCGCGTCGAGAAAATCGCCCGTGCGCGCCACCAGGCCGAAGGATGCCAGCCGCGCCAGCCCGCCCCATACCGCCACGGGCGTGGCCAGTCCCGCCGCGCAAGGACAGGCCACCAGCAGCACGGCCATCGCGTTAAACAACGCCCGGTCCCACGGCGCGCGCATGATCCAGAATGCAAAGGTCGTCAGGCTCACGCCCGCCACGACCGGAAGAAACCACGTCACGAACTGATCCGCCTGCCGCTGCAGCTCGCTTGGCGCAAGTCGCGCTTCGGTCACCGCCGCGAGCACCGTGTCGAGCCGCCGCGGCCCCGCCGCGGGACGAAGCTCGAAGCTGCCGTCCACCGAGAATGTTCCCGCCAGCACGCGATCACCCGGGCCGCGCGGCACGGGACGCCACTCCCCGGTCATCGAGGTTTCCTGCACGTAACCCCGGCCCGCCATGATCCCGCCGTCGACGCAGATGGGGCCGCCCGGCGCCACGAGCACCACGGCGTCCGCCGCGAGGTCGCGCACCGCCTGGCGGGTCCGCGAACCGTCGGCCCGCCGCACGTCGCACACGTCGAATCGTTCGCGGGTTTGATCGACGGCCCGCAGCGCCGCCACCCGGCTGCGCGCGCCGAGCATCTTGCCCGTGGTGTGCACGACGATGAGGATGGCGACGACCTCGTAGTACACCGAACCCGTGTGCGTGAACGTGGCCACCAACGAACCGCTGAAGGCGCCGGCCAGCGTCACAAGAAACAGCAGGTCGATGCTGATCCGGCGTTGCCGCAGCGACGCGATCGAGGAACCCACGAGATCGCCGCCGAGAAACGCCAGCACGCCCGCCGCCGACAGAATCAGTCCCCCGTGCAAGATCCAATAGGCCGTGCCGGCGGGAGGCGTGAGGTTGACCGCGAGGCTGAACACCATGGCCTGACCGACCACCGCCAGCCCCACCCCGATGCGCAGCCAGGCATGGTCGAGCAACCGCTGGTCGGCCTGCAGCCCGGGCTCCGCAACATCGAGTGGCACGCTCACGCCCATACGCTAAGCAGCAAACAGCCCGCCGCCGCAATCCGGGACTGGCGACTTTTCAGATGTCAGCGTGGAAGACAGCCGGTTTTCCCGACGACGTCCGATCGGAGCAAAACACGATGCTAATTCGGCCCGTCACAGTTCAGCGGGCGCCCTCAACGAAAGTCTGGCCGCATGACCTATCGGATCGATTTCACCGCGGGGAATTGTGCGATATCGGGGTTGATGTAGCTTCGTCGCAATGAATAGATTGTTGCGATGCAGCGTCGAGCAGCGTGGTTGTCTGTCCGCTTCGAGCTCTGGGGAATGGCGGCGCTGCTCTACTGGTGGCCGCTGTACAGCCCCTCGCGCGAGTTTCCGCCCATCAGCTACGCCGGCCAGATGCTCTATCTTGTCGTGGTTGCGATCGGCATGACGCCCGTCTTCGCCTTCATCACGTTCTCCCACGACATACTCTATCCCACCTACGAGTACGCACCGCGGATCATCGCCAATTTCGGCCCGCTCGACGACCAGCTCCTCGCCGGGGCGCTCATGAAGATCGTCGGCATGGCCGTGGCCATGACCGCCTTCGGCGTGAGCTTCTACCGCTGGTACCAGGCGTCGAACAAAACTGTGCACAGCCAGGGTTGAACCGGGCATCTCAATTCCCGGACCCAGCCTTTCTGCGGCGGACCGCCAGCATCAATCGGGCAGTGCCGGCCGGCTTGAGAAGCTCTGTTGACCGTGGTATTTCCGCATGACAGAAATTCTCCGACGACGATAGGTCATGGTAATCTACCGCTCTGCCATGCCTCACCGATCCCATGCAAGTCTTGTTCCTGCGGAGCAAATCCAGCGACGCATTCTGATCATGCACGGTAAGCGCGTCATGCTCGATGCCGACCTCGCCCGATTTTACGGGGTTGGCACCCGCGATCTCAACAAGGCCGTCACACGCAACCTTGACCGTTTCCCCGAGGACTTCGCCTTCAGCCTGTCTCTAGAGGAGACCACGGCTTTGATGTTCCAGCTTGGAACATCAAAGAAAGGTCGCGGCGGCGTCCGCAAACCGTCCAGGGTTTTCACCGAGCAGGGCGTGGCGATGCTCGCTAGCGTCCTGCGCAGTCCGCGCGCAGTCTCGATGAGCATCGCGATTGTCCGCGCCTTTGTGCAGTTGCGTGAAATACTCGCCGGTCACCGCGAGCTGGCTGCCAAGCTCGCCGAACTGGAAAAACGCCTGGAGGGACACGATCAGGCGATCGGCAACCTTTTCGAGGCCATCCGCCAGTTGCTGGCGCCGCCCGACGAACCGCCGAAACGCAGGATCGGCTTCCATCAAGACAACCGCTGACCGCCTTCGGCGTGAGCTTCTACCGCTGGTACCAAGCCTCGAACAAACCCGCATGCTGAGATTTCCCGCGGGAAGCTGTCGCTAATCGAGGACGCGCTTTATCCGACTTACTGGCTTATGGCGCATTCGATCCCGCAAGACCGCGAGGAACATGTCAACTATTAGTTGACATGTTTTTTGCGCTATTGCCCGGTTGCTGTGCAAACAGGATTGCGGGGTAAAAGGCCTTCTCTGTCTGCCGTGCCGCATCACCTGGCGTGATGTGGTCACGAAAAAGGGCGGACTGGCGTCCGCCCTCGAAGGAAGCGTGGGCGGCGCGGGCCGCGGGATCACTTCTTGAGGAGATCGTCGATCGAGTCGCTCTCCGTGTTGACGTCCGCGAACAGCCAGGTCGACAGGTAGCGCTCGCTGCTGGAAGGGATGATGACGACGATCTGCTTGCCCTTGTTCTCCGGCCGCTTGGCGAGCTGGAGCGCAGCCCACACGGCGGCCCCTGACGAGATGCCGATCGGGATGCCGTCCTGCTGGTTGACCTGCTTGGAGATCGGAGCCGAGTCGGCCTCCTTCACGCGGATGACCTCGTCGTAGATCTTGGTGTTGAGCACCTGCGGGATGAAGCCGGCGCCGAGGCCCTGCAGCTTGTGCGGGCCGGGCTGGCCGCCGGAGAGGATCGGCGAGGCGTCGGGCTCCACCGCCACGATCCTGAGGCCGGGCTTGCGCGGCTTGAGCACCTCGCCCACCCCCGTGATGGTGCCGCCCGTGCCGATGCCCGACACGATGATGTCGACCTTGCCGTCGGTGTCGCGCCAGATCTCCTCGGCCGTGGTCTTGCGATGGATCTCCGGATTCGAGGGGTTGTTGAACTGCTGGAGAATGACACTGTTGGGGATCTGCTTCTGCAGCTCCTCGGCCTTGGCGATGGCGCCCTTCATGCCCTTGGGTCCCTCGGTGAGCACGAGCCGCGCGCCGAGCACCTTGAGCAGCTTGCGGCGCTCGAGGCTCATGGTTTCGGGCATGGTCAGGATGATCCGCAGGCCGCGCGCCGCGGCGACGAACGCCAGCGCGATGCCGGTGTTGCCGCTGGTCGGCTCGATGAGGACCGTGTCCTGGTTGATCTTGCCGGACTTGAGAGCGTCGTCGATCATAGCGGCGCCGATGCGGTCCTTCACGCTGCTGAGCGGGTTGAAGAACTCGAGCTTCAGCAGCACGTCGGCGAGGGCGCCGTGGGCTTTGGCGGTGCGGTGCAGACGGACAAGCGGCGTGTTGCCGATCGTGTCAACGATGGTGTCGTATATCTTGGCCATAGGGTTCGGGATTGAGGTTGGGTTTGGTTGAGAAGGGGCAAAGGAAGGCGGCGCCGGAGATTATTTGGAGGTGCCCCAGCGCCGGTGCAGGAAGTTCTCCCACGGGGAAAAGAGCACCTTGTCCGCGAGCAGTCCGATCAGCACGATCACCACCATGATGCCGATCACCTGGTCCATGGCGTTGAGTTCGCGGCCGTTGTGCAGCATCTGGCCGAGGCCGAAGCCGGTGAGGATTGAGACGAAGATCTCGGCGGCCATGAGGGAGCGCCAGGCAAAGGCCCAGCCCTGCTTCATGCCGCTGACGATGAATGGGAGCGAGGCCGGCATGATCACCTTCAGCCAGATGTGCAGCCAGCGCGAGCCCATGGTGCGTGCCGCCCGGACATAGATGGGATTGACGTTACGCACGCCCGCCTCGGTTGCAAGGACCACGGACCACAAAGTGCCCATCACGACGACGAACAGCATCGCGCCCTCGGTCTGGCCGAACCACAGCAGCGCGAGCGGCACCCAGCACACGCTCGGCAGCCCCTGCAGGCCCAGCGCCAGCACGCCCAGCGTGTCGCGCACCGGCCGGAAGCGCGCGGTGAGCAGGCCCAGCGGGAGGCCCACGGCCAAGCCGATCACATACCCCGCCAGCAGCCGCTTCATCGTGATGCCGATGGCGAAAAACAGCTGCCACTGATACGGGTTCGGCTCCTTCGCGCTCCCGGGGTTGAAGGTGTAGTCCCAGAGATAGAGCGCCACCGATTGGGGCGACGGCACCAGCACCGGCGACCAGATGCGGGCATTGAAAGCGAACTGCCACGCCGCGATCAGCGCGGCGAAAAACACCAGAGCAATGACGACGCGTTTCATTCCTGGACCTCCGTGGCGCGCAGATGCCCCTTGAGGGCGCGCATGATTTCCGTGGCGTGCTCCGCGAGATCGACGCTGTTGATGTCGCGCGGCCGTGGCAGCGGTATTTTGAATTCCTCGCGAATGCGGCCGGGGTGCGGCGAGAACAGGGCCACCCGGTTGCCGAGACAGGCCGCCTCGCGGACGTTGTGGGTGACAAAGACGATGGTCTTCCGGCGCTCCTCCCAGATCCGCTGGAGGTCGCCGTAAAGCTGCTCGCGGGTGAGCGCGTCGAGCGCCGCAAACGGCTCGTCCATGAGGAGCACCCGGGGATTGGGGGCCATCGCCCGGGCCAGCGTCACGCGCTGCTTCATGCCGCCGGACAGTTCGTGAATGTTGGCCCGCGCGAACTTCTCGAGGCCGACGAGCTTCAGGTAGTAGTACGCCACCTCCTCGCGCTCGGCTTTCGACAGGCCGGGCTTGAGCCGCAGGCCGAACATCACGTTGTCGAACACGTCGAGCCAGGGGAACAGCGCCGCCTCCTGGAACATGACCATGCGGTCGCGCCCCGGGCCGCGGATCGGCTCACCGTCCGTCAGGACCACGCCTTCATCGGGCGTCTCGAGTCCCGCGATGATGTTGAGCAGGGTCGACTTGCCGCAGCCGCTCGGACCCACCAGGCAGACGAACTCGCCGTCGCTGACATTCAGCGTGACGCGGTCAAGCGCGTGCACGCTGCCGCGGTCGGTGCGGAAGGTCTTCGAGACATTTTTCACGGCCAGCTTGGCGCTGGGCGTGACGGCAAGTTCCTGCTGCAGGGTCATGGTTTTCCGGAAAAAAGGCGGTCCAGCGGGAGGGCGTCGGGGAGGAAGCCAACGCCCTGCGCGTCGGCCACCAGCCCCTCGATCTGCGCTGGCACGAGGGAGGAGGTGAAATGCAGCCGCGGCCAGGCGCTCGCCACAAGGCGGGCGGAAAACTCGCGCCGGGTCTCCGCACTCAATCCGGCCCGGACAAGTTCGCGCGCCTCGACCTCGTGGGCGTTGATCCACACGGTGAGCTCGACGTGCGCCGCGCGGAATTTTTGCGCGAGCTCCGGATGCTCCTTCAGCAGCCGGACGCTGGAAACGAGCAGCGTGGTGACGACGTCGCGCTGCTCCAGGAACACCCGGCCGCCGGCCTCCTGCTCGAGCCGCGACACCCACGGCTCGACCGTCCAGACGGCGTCGATCTTGCCCGTGCTCAACAGCGCGAGCTGGTCGGGGTTCGCCGTCGGCAGGATGAACACATCGCCGCCGGTCTGCGTGATCTTGAAACCCTGTTTCTTCAGCCAGACGCGCGCCGCCACGTCCTGGGTGTTGCCAAACTGGGGGGTCGCGAGTCGTTTGCCGCGAAAATCCTCCGGCGCCTTGATGCGGCCGTCGCCCGCCACGACGAGCGCCGCGCCGCCCTCGGCCGCGCCGGCCAGCACGCGGATCTCGTCGCCGCGCGACCGGATGTAGGCGTTGAGCGCCGGGTTCGGCCCGACGTAGGTCAGGTCGATGGAGCCGGCGAACACCGCCTCCATCGCGCTCGGACCGGCGTTGAAGGCGAACCACTGGATCGTCACGTCGGGCCCGAGCCGCTGCTCAAACCAACCATGGCCGGTGCGGGTCGTCTGACTGCCGATCACACCCTGGGCGTGGGTGATGTTGGGAAAGTAGCCAACCCGCAGCACGATTTTCTCGGCGTGCACGGCGGCGGCGGAGAGAAGCAGCAGAAGGAAACACCGGAGTTTCATGGGAGCGGATCCGATTGGCCGGGTCAGAAGGATAATTGGAAGCGCGTGATCAGCGCCTGCTCATCCTGACGCAGGATCTGGGTGGCTGACACCGGCACGGGGTTGTTGAAGCGGGTCTGGAAGTAATCCAGCGAGGTGCGGACCGTCCTGCTGAGATACCAGTTCAACCCGATGCCGGCGGCCGTGGCCTCGCCGGCGTTGGTGGCCGGGGAGGCGAAAAGCGGAAAGATGTTGTCGTCGAGCTTGAGGTTCGCGTAACGCGCGACGATCTGCCACGCGCCCCACGTGCCATCGTTCCAACTGAACGGCTGCCGGGGCGTGACGCTGGTGAAGGAGGCGTCCTCACCGGTGAGCACGAAGCCGGCGACCAATTGCCAGGCCTTGTTCTGCAACGCCGTCTTCACGCCCGTCGCACTGGGCCGTGCATTGACGGTGGAAACGACATATTCGCCCAACGCCCCAAAGGGGCCGCTGTAATAGTATGCCTGGGGGGAAACGCGCCAGATTCGTCCGTCGGCCACCACCGTGCTGTTGTATTTGAAGAACGTCTGCTGCCCGTCGGTCTTGTAGCCGGCCGTGACGGCGGCGGGGCCTTTCTCGCGGCCGAGGCTGGCGGCAACACCGAGACCGAGGCCCTGCCAGGGCGAGTCCTTGTCATTTTTAAACGGCTGGGCGAACACCCGGGCGACGACATCCTTGTCGTTGTCGAAATCCACGTTGCTGGTGCTGGTGGCGTCGGCCACGCCGTTGAAGAGGCCGACGGCGTAGGTGAAGGCATTGTCCGCGAAGCTGCCGCCGACCTGCACACCGAGGTCGCGGTTCGGCACGAGGTTCGTGACGAGGGAACGCTCGACGAAGAAGGTCGCCGAGTCGGACTGCAGTAATTCGAGTCCGACGGGGGCCTTGAAGCGGCCCAACTTGAACTGCACGGCGCTGGTCGGCGCGACGGTCACGTTGGCATCGAGGATGCTGACGGTGCTGCCTCCCAGTTCGGGAATGATTTGGAAGGAATAGATCCTGCCGAGCGTGCCCTCGGAAATGAGGCGGGCGCGGCGCAGCACGAAGGAATTATTGTAGACTCCGCCGCCATCGCCGAAGAACAGGCGCGAATCAAGCTGCACGAGGCCGCCGATGCGGAGGGAGTTGGCCCCGTCGCCGGAGGCGAACGTGAAACCCTTGTCGGAGATGGCAATTTTGGGCGCGGTCTTGGCCGCGGCGGCGGCCTCCTGCTCCTTGAGCTGCTGTTTCTGCTCGAGTTGATGCAGCCGCTGGTCAAGCAACCGGATCTGCTCGCGCAGGGCTTTGATCTCCGCGTCGCTGTCATCAGCGGCACGCAAACCGACCAGACCCGCGGGCAGTGTCGCAACAGCCACCGTGGTCCGGATAAGCAATGATGTGATCGCGTTCATATGGCGTAATCGCCGAGGAGATTGTTGATGAGCCCGTTGACGGGTTGCAGGCGGGCGGAGGCGGCCACCAGCCGGACGAGTTTCCGGCGTTCACCCGCCGGACGCGAATTGCGGAGAGGCCGGGTGAAAGGCAGCATCACGCCGTCGCGGCGCATCTTGCGGAGCGTCACCTCGACCACGTCGGCCAGCGAGTAGCGGTCGAGGATGCTCGTGATGGCGTTGCGCACGTCGAGCATGAGCATGCGCAGGCCGCAGTGCGTCTCGTCGGGGCACGAGCATTTTTCGTAGGCGGTCTGGCTGACGCACCCGATGGGGGCAAGCGGACCGTCGATGAGACGCACGACTTGGCCGACGGTGATTTTTCCAGCCGGCAAGGCGAGACGATAGCCGCCAAACTTGCCGCGCTGGCTCTCGACGAGCCCCGCCTCCTTGAGCAACTGCATGATCTGCTCGAGGAACTTGATGGGAAGCTGCTCGTTGGCGGCGAGCTCCGTGACCTGCACCAGCGACCGGCCGACCTCGGCGGCAATGCCCAGGTCGATCAATGCCCGGAGGGCGTATTCGCCTTTCTTGGAGAGCTTCATAATGTCTACCGGTTTAATCTAGATTTCTTTGGTAGACTTTAGGCAAGCGTTTTTTAAGACCAATCTGCACCGGTTCCGTCGCTGTGCCAGGGTATGAACGCTTCCGTCGTCAAAGTGGCGTCATCCGCCTCCGTCTTCCGCTTGAACCTCTTGTCGACTAACCTTGCTTGCTTCGCCATGCACGGTTGGGAATATCCGGCTCCCGCCAGGATGGTCGGACGACCGTGGTAACAACCGATGGAACCCCGCGTCTAGTGTCGCAGCCCAGCCTGGCCGAAAGCATGTTTCACCGCCGCAAAGCTCGCTTCGTCGACAACCGCATGGATTCCGCTCCACAGTTTCAGAATCCGCCTCCCGCCACCGCGGATTCACCCGACCGAGTCGAGCCGGAGCCAAGGCTTCCCTGGGCGCGCACGTTTGCGTCCCTGCAGCATCGCAACTACCGCCTGTTTTTCTTCGGCCAGTTGGTCTCGCTCGTCGGCACCTGGATGCAGAACGTCGCCCAACTCTGGATGGTGTATGCGTTGACCAACTCGCCGTTCAAGCTGGGCGTGGTGGCCTTTTGCGCGGGGGTGCCGGTGCTGGCCTTTTCGCTCTGGGCCGGGGTGGTGGCCGACCGCGTGCCCAAGCGCCGGCTGTTGCTGCTGACGCAGACGGCCATGATGACCCTCGCCTTCATTCTGGCGGCGGACGTGTTTCTCGGCACCGTCCAATGGTGGCACGTCGCGATTCTCGCGTTCCTGCTGGGCACGGCGAACGCCTTCGATGCACCGACGCGTCAGGCGTTCGTGGTGGAAATGGTGGGCCGGCGGGAACTGATGAACGCCATTGCGCTGAATTCGGCGATGTTCAATTCGGCCCGAATCATCGGCCCCGCCCTGGCGGGGGTGACGCTGGCAGCGGTTGGCACGGCGTGGTGCTTCGTGCTGAACGGCGTCAGCTTTCTGGCCGTGATCACCGGGCTGGCCCTGATGGATGTGAAGCCGTATGTCGGCGCAGCTTCGACGGAATCCCCCTTCAAGCAAATGAGAGAAGGAGTCAGCTACATCTGGCATCAGCCGACCGTGCGTCCGTTGATCACCCTGGTGGCGGTTTCGAACATGTTCGCGATGGGCTACACTGCGCTGCTGCCGGCGTTCGCCCAGGATGTCCTCCATGCGGGAACGGTCGGGTACGGCTTGATGAGCACGGCGGTCGGCTTGGGCGCGCTTTCCGGCGCCTTGGTGATCGCCTCACTGGGCAACTATCAGCACAAAGGACTCGTGCTGACGGCCGGCAACCTGCTCTTCCCGACCATGGTCCTCGCCGTATCACTGTCCAAATCGTTTCACCTGACCATGGGATTTCTGGTGGTGGCAGGCCTGGGTTTCATGACCCAGAATGCGACGGCCAACACCCTGGTGCAGACCACCGTCCCCGACGGTCTGCGGGGCCGGGTGATGAGCGTGTACATGATGGTGTTTCAGGGCCTTTTCCCCATCGGGTCGCTCATCGCCGGATCTGTGGCGGAAAAGTTCGGCGTGCCGGCCGGGGCGGCGTTCGGCGGGACCATTGCACTGGCCTACGACTTGTACCTGTTCTGGCGTGTGCCGCAGATCCGCCGGATGCGGTAATCCCAAACCACGGCGTGCCTTTCAACCGTCATTGCGAGGAGTCCCGTCATGCGGGACGACGAAGCAATTCAGCCCTTCGACAAGCTCATCCATCGACAGGCTCAGGATGACCCTGAGCAAGGTCGAAGGGTCAGGGCCCCGAGCCCGGTCGAGGGGCTGGATCGCCACGGCATGCTCCGCTTGCCTCGCGATGACAGGACGGGGTGAAGACACTGCTTACCGCACGCAAACCGTCACATTTACTCGTCCTTCTCGGGACGCCGGAATTCCTGGTGATCGGCCTTCTGGATTTTGCCGAGTTCGGCCACCAACCGGGCCGCCTCGTCGTTGTTGCCCGCCTTCAACGCGTCCTCGAGTTTGCCCACGGTGCCGAGAAATTCATCCATCTTTTTCTGGTAGTTCTCCACAAACGCCGCGCGCTCCGGTTCGGGCAGATCGGCCGCCTTGAGCGGCGTGTGCTTCCGCGCCTCCGTGGCGCCCGCCTTGATCGTGGCGACGAGTTCGAGCGAGGCGGCGTTCTGCGCGGGATCGGTGACCTGTCGGCGGAGTTTGCGATAGGCGCCGGACATCATTTCCATGGCCTTTTCGATGTCGGTATCGGGTCGGTCTTTCTTCGGCTGGGCGAAGACGATGGCGGGTGCGATCAGCATGACCGCGAGGAGGAGATGCAGTTTCTTCATGACACGGTGTGGGTGAAACGCCCGTAGAACGGAGCCGGCAACGCCGGCCATCACGGCGGGAGCGTCAACCTCAGCCCGTCGTACGCCAGGCGGATGCCGGGCGGCAGCGTGGCTTCGAATGGCCCGTGGTCGACCGCATGCGTGAGGTGCGTGAGGTACGTCATCGGCACGCCGAGGGTGCGGGCGACTCCGACCGCTTCCGGGATGTTCAGGTGCGTGGGATGCGGCTCCGGGCGCAGCCCGTCGAGCACGATGGCGTTGGCGCCCTTCGCGAGCTCCCGTGCCTCGGCCGGCACGCGCTTGCAGTCAGTATAGTAAACGAACTTGGCGCCGCTGCTGCGTTCCTCGAACACCAGTCCGAGCACGTTCACCCCGCCATGCGGCAGCAGGGTCGAACGAATGATCCCCTGCTCCAGTTCGAGCACCGGCGGCATTTCCAGGAGGTTGAACGCCGGGTAGCCGCGCATCACCGGCCGTTCCATGATCGCATAGGGATACATGGCGATCACCCGGCTCATGCCCTCGTCGGTCGAGTAGATGGTCAGCGCGTTGCCGCCGCGCAGGTCGCAGAAGCGCCGTAAATCATCCATGCCGGCCACATGATCGGCGTGGCCGTGCGTGAGAATGAAGAGATCCAGCCAGTCGACGCCGTGGCGCAGGCACTGTTCGCGGAACTCCTGCGCCGCGTCGACCTGGATGTGCAGTCCGTCCATCACGACGTGAATGCTGCAGCGGGTGCGCTTGTTGCGCGGGTCGGCCGAGGTGCAGACGGGACACGAGCAGGCGATCATCGGCACGCCCTGCGAGGTGCCCGAGCCGAGGATGATGACTTCCATCCTGTCAGGTGAACCCCGGAAGCCATCGTCGCCAAGCCTTATTCGGACGCGGGCGCACCGCTCCGCCGGATTTTCACCGTTGGCCTGGCTGCTCCGAAAAATCCGGCTGCGCTATTCGTTTTGCCATCTCCCCTGGAAGCGTAGAACGTGACCGGAAATTCCCATGCACGCCGTCCTTGATTATCTCAAAGCCAACCAGCGCCGCTTCATTCGCGAACTGTGCGATTTCCTTCGCTTCCCCAGCGTCTCGGCGCAGCCGCAACACCAGCGGGACCTCCACGCCTGCGCCGTCTGGCTCACGCAGCACTGCCGGCAGATCGGCCTCAAGGCCGAATTGTGTCCGACCCCGGGCCATCCGGTCGTGCTCGCCCGCACGCCCCGCCGGGCGGGACGCCGTCCGCATTTCCTGATCTACGGCCACTACGACGTGCAACCGCCGGAGCCGTTCGAACTCTGGGAGTCACCGCCCTTCGATCCGACCATCCGCGGCCACACGCTGATCGCCCGCGGCTCCGCCGACAACAAGGGTCAGCATTTCGCCCATCTCAAGGCGGTCGAAGCCTATTTCAAGACCGGCACCGCCCTGCCCTGCGACCTCACGTTCGTGCTCGAAGGCGAGGAGGAAGTCGGCAGCCGCAACCTGCGGCGGTTCCTGCGTGAGCGCCGTCGGGAGCTTCGCTGTGATGCCGTGGTGGTGTCCGACACCGGCATGCCCGCCCGGAATCTCCCCGCGCTCACTTACGCGCTGCGGGGGATCGTCGCCCTCGAAATCACTCTGCGCGGACCGTCCCGCGACCTGCATTCGGGCCTCTTTGGCGGCTCGGTCGAGAATCCGGCGATGGCGCTCTGCCAGCTGCTCGCGAAGCTGCGCAACGCCGGGGGGCGCATCACGGTGCCGGGCTTTTATGACGACGTGGAGCCGCTGACCAAGTTCGAGCGAGAACAATTCAAGCGGCTGCCCGGCACGGAGGAAAGTTACCGCCGGTTTCTCGGCGTGCCGGAGCTTTTCGGCGAGGCGGGGTTCAGTTCCCATGAGCGCACCACGGCCCGTCCCACGTTTGAAATCAACGGGCTGACCAGCGGTTATCAGGGCGAAGGCGGCAAGACCATCGTGCCGGCCTGGGCGCGGGCAAAGATCACCCTGCGCCTCGTGCCCAACCAGCGGCCGGAAAAGATCATCAAGGCGACGGTCGCCTGGTTGAAGCAGCGCTGCCCGTCCACCGTGCGGATGGAGATCGGGGATCGCCACGGCTCGATGCCTTATCTGGTCGAGCCCACCGGCGCCCATGCCCGGGCGGCGTTGCGCGCGTTGCGGGCGGCGTTTCATCGCGAGCCGGTGCTGCTGCGCGAAGGCGGCTCGATCCCGATCGTCAACGACTTCAAGCAGACGCTCGGGGCGGACACCCTGTTGCTGGGGCTGGCCTTGCCGGACGCGAACGCGCATTCGCCGAACGAGAAATTTGATCTCGATTGTTTCGCCGCCGGCCAGCGATTGAGCGCGCTGCTGTGGCAGGAACTGGCGAAAACAGCGTAGGCGCGCCCGAGATTCCGCCGCCCGGGTTTCCACCCACTCCTTCAGCCGTCAGTCAGACGATTTCGCGGTACACGTCCGGATGCGGACGCGAGATCACCACGGCGTTCACCAGCATGCCCGCGTCGGCGATGATTTTCCGGCCGGCGGCCACGGCGTCCTGCACGGAAGCGACGTCGCCGGTCATGGTGACAAACGCCTTGCCCCCGAGCGCCATGGCGAGACGGATTTCGAGGAGCTGCACCGGGGCGCGCTTGGCGGCGGCGTCGGCGGCCTGCAGCAGGGTCGCCACGTTGAAGGATTCGATGACGCCCAGCGCGCCGTCGGGCGGCACCACCGAGGTGCGCCCCAGGGCGGTGATCACGTCGGGATGGATGCTGGCGATGACGAAGCGGTCGATCAGGCAGCCGTTGGCGGCCTCGGCACCGGCTGCCACCGCGCTTTCGACGGCCGACGCGTCGCCGGCGATCAGCACCATGTATTTGCCGGAGCAGATGGAACGCGAAAGATACAGCCGGACATTGCCGGCCTTGAGCATGGTGTCGGCCACCTGGAAGCCGGCCGCGACGCTGGAAAGCTCGATCATACCGATGGATTTCTCACTCATGATGGATTCCTGTCAGAGGCGGTTTAAAACAATGTGCTGCTCGGTGACCTCGGCCACGCTGGCGGCGAACGGGGCGTGAACGACGGCGCCCAACACTTTTTCGGGCAGTCCTCCCAACGGCTGGCCCGCGTCCACCCGGTCGCCCGTTTTCACCAGCGCCTGGTTGGGCGAACCGGCACCCTGCTTCAGCAACAGCACCACCCGGCGGGGTGACAGCACCCCGTTCTGCAACGGCGCGGCGTGATCGTACTGCAGGATGTGCAGCTTCTTCATCAGGGTCTTGATCGGCACGCGCCGGCCGTCGCGCATGGGATGCGGCTTGACTGTCAGGGCGCCGGTCCATTTCAGGTCGGCCTTGCGCAGCTCGGCTTTGGACTGGTCGCACGCCTCCTTCGGGTAGAGTTCCTCGGGACAGGCGTAGAGCGTGCACAAGCCGCAGGAACAGCAGAGCGCGGCCCACTGGTTCCAGTGCTCCTGGCCGGTGGCCGTGAAGGCGAGGCTGCGCATGACCTGGTGCGGCTCGACGGCATAGCCGAGCAGGAAACGGGGGCAGTACTCCGTGCAGTAGCGGCACTGGTCGCAGGCGGATTTGCCGATGGCATTCTGGATCGCCGGGGGCTTGAGCTTGCGCTCCATGATGTGATGGTCGCGCGGCAGCACCACGACCCCGGTCGTCGTCTTGACGACGGGCCGATCCAGATCGTCGGTGGTCTCACCCATCATCAGGCCGCCGATGCACAGCACGGGATCGGACGTGGTGGCGCCGCCGGCGGCCTTGATGCACTCGCGAAAACTCGTGCCAACCGGGACCGCGAGCGTCCGGGGCTCGCGGACGGCACCGGCGATGGTGAGCGTTTTGTGCGTGACCGGCCAACCCTCGGCGGCGGCGGCGACATTGACGAAGGTTTCGACATTGCACACGACCGCGCCGATCTGAAGGGGGATGCCGCCCGGCGGAATGAGCCGGCCGGTGGTCTCGTGCACGAGGTCATATTCATCGCCGGCGGGATAATAATCGCCGAGCAGATGCACGCGCACCGCCGTGCCCTGACAGGCCGCCTGGACGGTTTCGACCGCGTGCTGGTTCTTCGCCTTGATGCCCACGATGCCGGTGCGTGCGCCGACGGCCTCCATGGCGAGCTGCATGCCTTTTATGATCTGCGCGGCCTGATGCTCCATCACGACGGCGTCCTTGTGCAGGAGCGGTTCGCACTCGGCGCCATTGGCAATGACGGTGTCCGCCTTGGCCGCCAGCTTGACATGCGTGGGAAATCCGCCGCCGCCCGCGCCCACCACCCCGGCCCGTCTGACTTGCTCAACAAGGTTCATGAAAAATCTTTTGCCGACTTATGCCAACCCCGGCTCCGGAATGCCAAATCAAAATACGGCTCATCATCCAAGGACGGGATGGCGACCGCCGGGCGGGGCATGGGATGTGATCAAGGTACTGCAATCTGGCATCATCTCAAACTTGCTAGTGCCTGGTTCCTGCCACATCCTAGGCCCATGAAGCGGATTACGCTGGCGGCTCTTGTCCTATCGCTCTGTTCGTGCCAGACGACGTCACCCTATTCACCTCTTGTAAGGGATTATGCCGCCCTCGCCGCGGCGGATATGTCCAAATACACCATCGCGGACAACCACGTCTATGGCTTCGAACCGGAGGGCCGGCTGGACCCGAGCCTTCCCATCCAGGAAAGCCGCAAGGACGGCAACTGGACCGTCTACACGGTTCCGGACAGAAAATACGGATTTGACCGGGTGGAGGTGACGGTTGATGCATCCGGCACCATTGTCCGGCTCCAGTTTTTCAAGACATCGCACACCGCTATCGGCTGGCGGGAGTTCTTCGACAACACCTACCAGAGCTTGAAGTCAGAATACCGGGCGCTTCAGCGCCTCGGGGACTTGGATACCGCTGAACTGACGGTCTATGTGGCGGGCGACGAAGCCGATTGGAAACAGCATTACATCCAGTATCTCCAATTGATGGATGAACCCAACAACCTGGGGGCGCAGTCTTGTTGGATTCTGCATCCGCACCTGAGCCTGATCCAGGCGGTGATCAAGAAACAGGGTGTCGGCGCCTTGCTGGTGATCGATTATCAGACCAAAAAATACGCGGCGGCCCAGCAGGCCAGTGCCGTCGCGCCCAAACCGGCTTCGGCCGGGTATTGAACCGCCGGGCGCACCTTTCCGACAAAAAGTTTGCCGGCTGCCCGGAACTTCCCGCTCGCCCCACCGACCGAACGCCGCGGATTACTTGTAACGTATTACGTTACAAACCCCCGGCTGTCCCGCTCGATAATCCTACCGGTCCCAAGCGGGCTTTGTCATCTATTAGATGACAAACTCAGAAGGGACGGTTCCGCCTTTGTCATTGTGAATAGATGACATCCCGGCAAACCCTTTCCTTATAAATCCAGCTTTCTGTCGGCCGGCAAAAAAAGGCGCTCCCTTGCGGGAGCGCCCTTGAAGTTGATGCGGTGTTGACTCAGCCGCGACAGACTCAGTAGTCCATGTCGCCGCCGCCCGGAGGCATGGAAGGCTTCTCCTTCCTCTCCGGAATCTCGGTGATCATGGCCTCGGTGGTGAGCAGCAAGCCCGCGATGGACGCCGCGTTCTGCAGCGCAATGCGGGTGACCTTCGTCGGGTCAACCACGCCGGCCTTGACGAGGTCCTCGTACTGGCTGGTGGTCACGTTGAAGCCGAAGTTGCCCTTGCCCTCCAGCACCTTCTGGACCACGACGCCGCCGTCCACGCCGGAGTTGGCGGCGAGCTGGCGGAGCGGGCTCTCCATTGCGCGGCGTACGATCTGCGCGCCGACGGCCTCGTCGCCCTCGAGCTTGAGGAGGTCGACCGCCTTGAGGGAGCGGAGCAGCGCGACGCCGCCGCCGGCCACAATGCCTTCCTCAACGGCCGCGCGGGTGGCGTGGAGCGCGTCCTCGACGCGGGCCTTCTTCTCCTTCATCTCGGTCTCGGTCGCGGCCCCGACGCTGACGACGGCGACGCCGCCGGCGAGCTTGGCCAGGCGCTCCTGCAGCTTCTCGCGGTCATAGTCGGAGGTGGTCTCGTCGATCTGACGGCGGATCTGCTTTACGCGGCCCTGGATGTCGGACGACTTGCCCCCGCCCTGAACCATGGTGGTGTCCTCCTTGTCGATGGTGATGCGCTTGGCCTTGCCAAGGTCGCTGATCGTGACGTTCTCAAGCTTGATGCCGAGGTCCTCGGTGAGGCAGCGGCCGCCGGTGAGGATGGCAATGTCCTCGAGCATGGCCTTGCGGCGGTCGCCGAAGCCGGGGGCCTTGACGGCGCAGACGTTGAGCACGCCGCGGATCTTGTTGACGACGAGCGCAGCGAGCGCCTCGCCCTCGACTTCCTCGGCGATGATGAGCAGCGGCTTGCCGCTCTTGGCCACGGTCTGCAACAGCGGGAGCAGGTCGTTGAGGACGGTGATCTTCTTCTCGTGGATCAGCACGTAGGCGTCCTCGAGCACGGCCTCCATGCTCTCGGCGTTGGTCACGAAATAGGGCGAGAGGTAGCCCTTGTCGAACTGCATGCCCTCGACGACCTCGAGGGTGGTCTCGATCGACTTGGCCTCCTCGACGGTGATGGTGCCGTCCTTGCCCACCTTGTCCATGGCATCGGCGATCTTGTCGGCGATTTCGAAGTCCCAGTTGGCCGAGACGGCGGCCACCTGGCGGATCTCCTCGCGGTCGGAGACCTTCTTGGAGATCTTGGCCAGCTCGCCGACGACAGCCTCGACGGCGCGGTCGATGCCGCGCTTGAGGTAGATCGGGTTGGAGCCGGCGGTGACGTTCTTGAGGCCCTCCTTGTAGATGGCCTCGGCGAGCACGGTGGCGGTGGTGGTGCCGTCGCCCGCGGTATCGGAGGTCTTGGAGGCGACCTCCTTCACCATCTGGGCGCCCATGTTCTCATAGGGATCGGGCAGCTCGACCTCCTTGGCGACGGTCACGCCGTCCTTGGTCACGGTCGGAGACCCGTATTTCTTGTCGATGACGACGTTGCGGCCCTTGGGGCCGAGGGTCGCCTTGACCGCACGCGAGAGAAGTTCGATGCCGCGCAGAATCTTCTGGCGGGCGGCTTCTTCGAAAATGAGTTGTTTGGCAGGCATAGTGGTAAAAGTTCCGAGTTCAGGGTTCTGGGTTTAGAGTTTTTGCGGGTCAGACGAGGACGCCGAGGATATCGTCCTCGCGAACGAGGGTGTATTTCTTCTCCTCGATCTTCACCTCGGTGCCGCCGTACTTGCTGATGAGGACGCGGTCGCCGACCTTCACTTCAAAGGGCCGGATCTTGCCGTCCTCTTCCCTTTTGCCGGTGCCGAGGGCGATGACCTTGGCCTCCTGCGGTTTCTCCTTGGCGCTGTCCGGGATGATGATGCCTCCGCGGACCTGCTCTTTTTCCTCGATGTGTTCAACGAGAACACGATCGCCGATGGGCTTGATTTTGACGTTAGCCATAGTGGTTGAGTTTGGTTTTGGGTTGAGAGTTGGGTTGTTCGGGAGGGAAACGCGCGAACTCGCACCGGATCGGAGCGGGTTCGGGCAAAGGGTTTAAAGTTACTTCTTGTTGTCGTCGACCACCTCAAAGTCGGCATCGACGACGTCGGACTTCTGGTCGCTCTTCTTCTTCGTCCCGGCTTGGGTGGATCCGCCGGTCTCGCCGCCGGCAGACGCGCCGGCCCCGGCCGCCGCCGCCTGCTGGGCATGGGCGTAGATCTCGCCGCCGAGCTTCGTGAGCTTTTCGATGGCCGCCCGCATGCGGGCGGCGTCGTTGCTCTCCAGGTCTTTTCTGGCGTCGGCGACGCCGGCCTCGATCTTCGCCTTCACCTCGGCCGGGATCTTGTCGCCGGCGTCTTTGAGCGTCTTCTCGAGCTGGTAGACGACCGTGTCGAGCTGGTTCCGCGCCTCGATCTGGTCGCGGCGTTTCTTGTCCTCCTCGGCATGGGCTTCGGCCTCCTTGGTCAACTTGTCGACCTCGTCCCGCGCGAGGCCAGAGGAACCGGTGATGGTGATCTTCTGCTCGCGGCCGGTGCCGAGATCCTTGGCCGAGACATGCAGGATGCCATTGGCGTCGATATCGAAGGTGACCTCGATTTGGGGCATGCCGCGCGGGGCGGGCGGAATCCCATCGAGATGGAAGGTGCCGAGGATCTTGTTGTCGCGCGACATGGGGCGCTCACCCTGCGTGACCACGATCTCGACCGAGGGCTGGCTGTCGCTGGCGGTGGAAAACACCTGCGATTTCTTGGTCGGAATGGTGGTGTTGCGCGGGATCATCGGCGTGGCGACGCCGCCGAGGGTTTCAATCGCGAGCGTGAGCGGGGTGACGTCGAGCAGGAGCACATCGCGCACCTCGCCCTTGAGCACGCCGCCCTGGATGGCCGCGCCGACCGCAACGACCTCGTCGGGATTGACGCCCTGGTGCGGCTGCTTGCCCCCGAGGTTCTTGGCGATGTCGACGACCTTGGGCATGCGCGTCATGCCGCCGACGAGCACGAGCTCGTTGATCTCGGAAGCCGTCAGACCCGCGTCCTTGAGGCAGTTCCTGAACGGCTGGAAGCAGCGTTCGAAGAGCGGGTCGCAAATCTGTTCCATCTTGGCCCGGGTGAGCGTGACATTGAGATGCTTCGGACCGGAGGCGTCGGCCGTGATAAAGGGCAGGTTGAGGTCGACCGATTGGGCGGACGACAGGGCGATCTTGGCCTTCTCGGCCTCCTCCTTGAGGCGTTGCAGCGCCATCGGATCCTTGTGCAGGTCGATGCCGTACTCCTTCTTAAAGTTGTCGACGAGCCACGAAATGATGGCGTCGTCCCAGTTGTCGCCGCCGAGGTGGGTATCGCCGTTGGTGGCCTTCACCTCGAACACGCCGTCGCCGATTTCGAGGATCGACACGTCGAACGTGCCGCCGCCGAGGTCGAACACGGAGATCTTCTCGTCCTTCTTCTTGTCGAGGCCGTAGGCAAGCGACGCGGCGGTGGGCTCGTTGATGATGCGGAGCACCTCGAGGCCGGCGATCTTGCCCGCGTCCTTGGTGGCCTGGCGCTGGGCGTCGTTGAAATAGGCCGGGACGGTGATGACGGACTGCGTGATTTTCTCGCCGAGGTAGGCCTCGGCGTCGGCCTTCATTTTCGCGAGGACCATCGCGGAAATCTGTTGCGGGGCGAACTGCTCGACCTTGTCGTCCACCTGAATCTCGATGTAGGCATCGCTATTCTTGCCCTCCACCACCTTGAAGGGGTAGTTCTTCGCCTCCTCGCGCACCTCGAAAAACTTGCGGCCGATGAGGCGCTTGGCGGAAAAAACGGTGTTCTTGGGATTCGTGATCGCCTGGCGCTTCGCGGCCTGGCCCACGAGACGTTCGCCGGTCTTTGCGAAAGCCACGACGGACGGGGTCGTGCGGCCTCCTTCGGCGTTGGGGACCACCACCGGCTCGCCGCCTTCCATGACGGCCATGCAGGAATTGGTGGTGCCAAGATCAATACCGAGAATACGGCTCATGCCGGTTATCTTAGCAGAGCGTGTGCCCAGGCCATCGACTTCATCCTAATTCCTTATCCATGAACGCCTAAAAATAGTTCTTCTACCACTGGCTGTGTCCATTCAAGACGGCGGGCACGCCACCCTGTCACAGCTGTGTCTCACCGCCTTCGGCAGAGGCTTGTCCCGTGTCACATCCCCATGAAGCGCTGGCGTTAGGTTGCCACACGCCAGGGGGCTCCTACGTTGGCAGCATGGAGATGGAAATCAACCTCCCGCCGGCGATCCCGGTGATGACGCTGCCCGGCACCGTGTTGTTCCCGCAGGCGTTGCTGCCGCTGCATATTTTCGAACCACGCTACCGGCAAATGTTGCGCGACGTGCTGGCGACCCATCGCATCTTTGCCGTGGCCCGGCTCGATGAAGATCTCGCCGCCGAACCCGGCCAGTACGAGCCCCCGCATCGTGTGGCCACGGCGGGCATCATCCGCGCGTGCCAGAAGAATGAAAATGGCGCCTCCCACCTTCTGCTCCAGGGACTGTGCCGCGTGGAGTTCACCGCCATTCTCCACGATGAGCCCTACCGCTGCGTGCACGCCCGGCCGCTGGCCAGCACACCGGGCGCCGACGACCAGGAAAACCGGCGCCTGCGCCAGGAACTCGCCCGCCTCCTTTCGCTGAAGCGGAAGTTCGGCGCGCCCATGTCGGACGAGATGACCGCCTTCCTGCGGACGGTCGAGGACCCCGCGACCTTCGTCGACCTTGCCGCCTTTGGTTTCTGCGAGGACGCCGGTGTGAAACAGAAGTTGCTTGAGACCCTCGACACCCACCGGCGGCTCCAGCTTTTCAGCACGCAGGTCCGCGCCGAAATCGAGGCCATCAAGCTGCGCCGGAGGCTCCAGGGTCCGCTCGGCGACGACGCCATCTCCCACAACTGACGCGCCCCTTGGTGGAAGGCAGGAAGCCCGCTGGCGGGCGAGGAAGTTGATCGCGCCCGAGGGCGCTTCCTCCACCATGAGGCCGAAAAACAAAGCTTGCCTCGCGCAGGGCAAAATCGCGAAATCCCTCCCCTCTTGCGGGCCGAGCTAGCTCAGCTGGTCAGAGCGGCTGTTTCGTAAACAGCAGGTCGTCGGTTCAAATCCGACGCTCGGCTCCAGCCTTCGCCCTCCGGGCTACGGCTGGCGGGCCTGCGTGAGCGTCCCCTCGCTTCCCTATGTGGTCCGAGACACGGCGGCGAAGGCTGCCCGCCGCAGCCTTGGCGGAGGCGGGCATTACCCTCAAGATGCAGTCACACTCTTTCGCACCGTGAGCCTCCGCACCGAACTTTTCGATTACGCGCTGCCCGAGCGCCTCATTGCGCAAACTCCCGCCGCGCGCCGCGACCAGTCGCGCCTGCTCGTCGTCAACCGTCGCACGCGCACGGTGGCGCATCACGTCTTCGCCGATCTGCCGGATTTCCTGCGCGCCGGCGACATCCTCTTCCGCAACAACGCCGCCGTGCTGCCGGCGCGCCTGTTCGCGCAACGGCCGACGGGCGGACAGGTCGAATGTCTCCTTCTGCGCCCGGTGATGGAGAACCTTCCAGACACAACCCGTCAGCACGAGGCGCGCGAAGCGTGCCGGGGCGATCCCGCTGGATTGCTTCGTCGCGATGCTTCTCGCAATGACAACCTGGCCGAGTGGTGGTGCCTGCTCCGTCCGGGTCGGAAGCTTCCCGCCGGCGCCACCTTCGGCCAGGAAGGTGAGTTCACGGCCACCGTGCTCGCCCAGGAAGGCGACGGCGCCGCACGCGTCGCCTTCACCACGCCCGGGGGCGAATCCATCGTGGCGGTGGCCAACCGTCTCGGCGAGGTGCCGCTGCCCCCCTACATCCGCCGCCGCCGCACCGGGGACGAGCGCCGGCTCGACCGCGAGCGCTATCAGACCGTCTATGCCGATCGCGCGCATCAGGTCGCGGTGGCCGCGCCCACCGCCGGTCTGCACTTCACCCCCGAGCTGATGCGCGCGATCGGCATAGA